>ERZ791802.52-NODE-52-length-148114-cov-5.755152_pt1 | contig 148114 bp, 154 predicted proteins | sample MGYA00510308_ERZ791802 | MGnify/ENA primary metagenome ERZ791802 (study PRJEB30046, sample SAMN00792028) | human gut metagenome | study: EMG produced TPA metagenomics assembly of the A metagenome-wide association study of gut microbiota in type 2...
GGGGAGGAGTATAGAAACTTTACAACAACGTTGCTATATTGTTTTTTAACCCCTCTGTCCTTGCGGCTACCTCCCCTATATTTCGCTGTGCAAAACACCCCGCATACGGGGCACGGCAGAGGAGGAGGTTTAAAATATCTTCCCAATAGTGGGCATAAATCCTTATTCTAAGAGTCGACTTTCCTATTTTCAGAATATAGGGAGGAGGGAGATTCTTTTTCCTTCATGGTCTAACATTTTTTATGTGACGAGCGAGAGCTATTTAACCTCCTCTTCCTCTGCTCGTCGAAGATGAGATATTTTCGTTTTAACCCTCTCGCACTGCGGGCACTCCCCCTATATTCGCTTACAGAAACACCCCCGTAATGTTGCGGGATAGGGCAGGGGCGAAGGTGGTGGGATTCTTGTTTGCCAAGAGAAATCTTATTGCCTTATCTGCAAAAATCATACGAAATTTCCTATCGGCCTCGGTGTAGAAGCGGAGTGTCAGATGTGGTTTTTTCCCTTTTTCGGTTTTTCGGATTCACTGGAAACCTGCCGAAATCAGTAATCGTATTCGAGCGTGAAATCGTCTAAAAAGAGTACGCTACCGTCACCCCCGGTGAAATAGTCGCCATATTTACTAGCTGATGCTACTACTACGATATAGGTGGGAATCCGGTCGGTATCTCGATATTCGAGTTCAAGAGTGAACGGTGTGTATTCGGTTACGGATTTCCCGCTGTACATATCGGCATAAGCGATAATATGCGGATCGTTTTTATCGAATAGTTTGCGGTCACTTGGTTTTGTGCGTATCTCGACCGGTTCGCTCCAATCCCCGAGTGCTATGAAGATTTGGCAGGTATCGGGTTGTCCGATAAGATATTTCATCTCGTCGTTCGATTTGTTTATCTCGACCGAGGTGTATTTGAAATATCCTTTTAGCCGTGTGGGACGTTGGGTAAATTGTTTTCCGAAGTTGAGCACCCCGTTGGTTCCTTCTGTACGGAGGTAATTTCCCGTGTACATATTCCCGGCAGCCAGTTTCCCGATGGAACCTATTCCTACAAACTTGGTCGCTAATTTAGCTGCTTGTCCGGTTCCCGACCAAGTGTCGTCGGTGGGTTGTGTATTGCTGTCACCCAATGTGGTGGCTCCTTTATTGCCTGTATCCCAGAAGTTTTCGCTTCCTTCGGCCCATGGATTCCAGATTTTCCCTACTTTGTTCCAATCGTCGAAACTTCCGTTGGGAAGTTCGGCTGCGCTTCCGGTCGTAAATGTTATTTCGTTCCCTGTCAAGTCACCAGATACGGCTCGGCATACATAGGTCGTGTTGGCTTTCAAATGTATCATGCGAGCGGTGAAACTTCCTTTATCGTGTGTGACGTATTCGTCGGGGACTTTTTCCCATGTGCCGGCTGTCGCTTCTTTTATTTCGAATCCATTTTCGGCATCTTCTTTTCCGCTACCGTGCAGCCAAGCTACATTCGTCCAAGCATCGACCCCGTCGGTAGATATTTCGGATTCAGATGGTACGATATATAGGGTCCATTCTTCCATAATACCGTGGTATACGATAATGACTTTTTGGTATCCCAAAGAAAAATCGGTGAGTTTTTCTTTTTCGGGAGAATATGAGGTTATTCCCTGAGGGCCTAAAACGAGTTCGGTGATTTTTATGTTCGCTAAATCGATGTCTTTGTTGACATAGGCAATGGCTCTGTGATTATGGGCATCGAATACCGGTGCTCCTATTTGTCCCTCTACTCTGAAACTTCTTTCGATATTTTGGGTGGCATTTATCGTCCATGTGTAGTCTTGATAGATGGAGAGGGTCAACGTGTAACTTTTGGAGAGGTCGATAATCGAATCGGAAGGAAGATCGGATACGGCTCCTTCGGTGAGATCGAGAGTTTCGATATGTACTCGTCGCAAATCGACCGTATCGGACAATTCCATCGTTACCATGCGTTTGTCGTTGTCGATAGCGGCTGTACCGATTTGTCCGTTGGCGGAGATCCCTAATATCTGCGCTTTGATGCGAGGGTAGGGAATATCGTTCTTAATACAAGCCGATAAGAGGAGTGTACATAAAAGAGAGTATATGATGTGTATATAGTTTCGTTTCATTTTACTTCTATATGTGCAGGCACATGCCAATGTTGATGTTGAACAGGTTTATTTTGAAATCGGCTCCGCTCGATCTACGACTTCCGGTTTCTTCGTTATTCGTCGTTTGTTTGATCGTTCCGTATCGTAATCCGGCTACTCCAAACGAAACACTGGTACTGATGTTGTTCATGATAAATACGCAGAATCCCGGATTTAACCCCAATTTGATTTCAGATGTCGTTGTTTTGGTATTTTTCAATGACTCGTCGCTCCCTCTTACAAAGCGGTTCGAACCGCTTGAAAAGGCTAATTCCGTTTCGTTGAAGAAGCCGAAGCGTTTGTTTTTGTCGATTCCGATATATGCCCTATGGAACAGAGCGGCCGAGAAGGTCTCGCCCAAATAGCGTATATCGCCCAAATTGAATTGCATATCGTCGTCGATGTCTATATCCAAATTGTCTAAGTTTGCACTTAAATGGCTGTATCCGAGTTTTATACCTATACATTCGTTGTCTTTGATGAAATAGCCTACGAATGGGTTCAGGGTAGTTATGTTGCCTTTGAAATTAAAATCTTTGATGAAGATCAGGAGGTTATTGTCTTTACTGTCGAATTCTCCGTGCGAGAGAGTCAAACCTGCGATCCATTGCTTTTGGGGAATGAGCAGATAGTTTTTCAATCCCCGTTTGTATTTTTTTCTGCTGAGCCCGTGTTTTTCGGCGATCGTATCGGGCTCGGACGTGGCGACAGAAGTGTTTCCCGGAACGATGGTTGCTGTCTCGGGAATGACGGTTGTCGAATCTTGCTCTTCGGCATGAAGCAATATTTGTCCGGGAATGAGTATTCCTATTAAAATCAATATGTATTTTAAGTTTTTCATAAATAAAAAGCGATACCTAAACCCAAAGAAAAGATGTTGACTTTGAAGTTTGCCATGTTTTGAGACCGTTTGCCGGTATAAACTTGGTCGGTGGTCTGTTTGACATGACTGTAATTAAAACCTAATAAGCCGACGTTTACCTCGATGGCCGTGTAGTCATTGAGAAATGCCATGAGCCCCGGCGCTATTCCGATATTGAAGTTGAACGAACGCTCGAATGTTCCTGTGAGAGATTCTCCCGACCCGTTTACCATTTTCGATTCTCCACCACCCAAAGAGAGTTGCAGTTCGTTGAAAATTCCAAAACGGCTACTGTTCCCGATACTGATGTAGTTACGCATGATCGCCATTCCCGAATAGGAGTGGCTCAGACTATACACGTTGTCCATGTCGAAGTTGAGATCGTCGCCTATTTTGATGGAGGCATTGTCGAGCTTCGTCAGGCTTCGTTCATAGGCAAACCGACCTCCCAATCCCAAGTTATCTTTGACGATGTAGCAAAACATGGGACTCACTTTGAATGTGTAGCCTATACCGTCCATGTTTTCAACGACAAGGAACTGGTAGTTATCGTTGCTATATTCGGAATAGGATATGGAATTACCTACTACCCATTGTCCTTTGGGTATGAATGTATTTAATACAATACCTCGGTCGAACTCCTGAGCGTGAACCGTAGTAAGGCTTACCCCCAAAAGCAGAGATGAGCATATCGCAGAGATGAGTTTATTCATAAATCAATTCTAAATCGTCGAGCCACATGGTACTACCCGTGCTACCTGTAAAGTAGTCTCCGTATTTGCTGGCAGAGGCCACGATTACAATGTAGTTGGGAATACGGGTGAGAGAACGGTAATCGATCGGAATTTCGAATTCCAGAAGTCCGCCGTCTTCTCCCTGTGTTTGGGTTGTTAAATCCCATTCGCCATAGGCAATTATTTTTTCGTCGTTTTTATCGAACAGGTTTTTATCTTTTGTCGTGATACGTACCGGAGCATCCCAGTCTCCAAGTGCGATATAGACACTGCCTATATCCGTTGCGCCATTTGTAAGTGCATCAGTTTCGGAATAGTCTACGGTTCCCGGCGTGTATTTAATGTATCCGCGAAGTTTGGACGGTCGCGAGGTAAATGTTCGTCCGAAATCGAGGATACCGTTCGTACCGTCTCGTCCGATAAACTGTCCGGTGAACAAGTTTCCGGCAGCGAATTTGCCAATACCCATGACACCAACGAATTGAGATTGTAATTTAACGGAATATTTACCGCTGTGTTTGTAGGTCTCGTCGGGTGTAGTCACGTTTTTATTCATCGTCGCAGAACCGTGGTTCCCGCTATCCCAAAACATTTCCCCTCCTTGCGGGTATATTACCATTGCTTTGTCCGGGGTATGCCAATCTTCAAAACTGCTGTTGGGCAGTGTCGTCGCTTCTTCGGTAGTGAACGTTATCGTTTTTACCGAGGCTTGTGTTCCTGCAACGGCTTGATATTCGTATGTCGTTCCCGGTTCGAGTTGCGTTACCTCGGCAGATATACTTGTTCCCGACAGGACGGCAGGAACGGATATCCATTCTTGCGAACCGGATTTGCGATATTGGAAAGAGAGAGTTTCCGATGTTTCTTTTACCAAAGTCCCTGATAGCGTGGCTTTCTTTGCCCAGATACCGGATCTTGCCGGGGCTTCCGTAACGACTATGGCATCGGATACGACTATCGTCAAAATCCGCGTATTTTCTTTTTCATTTGCATCGACGGCTTTTACCGTGAAGATATATTCTCCGTCGGGGAGCGATTTTATAAAACTTTCGGACAGTGTGATTTTTGCGTTCGAAAGATCTTTATCTTCTTGATAGACGTGTTTAGCGCCGATGCCTTTGGTTTGAAATTCCGTGATGATGTCTTTGGGGGCCGACAGGAAATCGATGGTATCGGTCGAGAGCCCTAAGGAGGGGAATTGCTCACAAGAAAGTTTTACATTTTTCAGTTTGGTCGCAGCATTCACCCAAATTGCAGTTTCTTTGCCGCTGTTCGTTTCGTAATAAAGCGGTTGGGTTATATCGAATTTGTCTCCGACAATTTGCGGACGTTGTGTAATCACTACATTATGGGTGGAGTCTACGGTCGATTCGTTTACTTTGACGTCGATGAATGTACCTCCGGTCGCTGCGTTGTCGGCGTTATAGCTGAATGTGAATGCGTATTTCGTCGCTTTAACTACGTTTTCGACAACTCCCGATTGGGTATAGTTTTTACCGTCTGTTTTTTTCCCTTCGAAACTCCATGCCAAGTTGCGGTCTTTCCCATTGAGCATATAGTATCCCACGGAATCTACGGTAGATTCTGTAAATGAGAGCTCTCCGGTCGTAGTAAATATTTTTACTTTATAGTCGGTTACAACGTTTGCTAACTCGGGCGAAAACGCAACCGTCGCCAACGTATTTGCAATAGTACATTTTACTTCGGCCGAGGTAGTTTCTCCGCTTTGGACGGCGAAGTCGGCCGATCCTGTATAATAGGGGGTATCGAATGCCGCCGGGACGGAGTCTCCGGCTATTACAAAGACATGATACTGTCCGCTTGCCAAGTTCAGTATATCGGGCATGAGATTTTCTCTATCGTAATAACGAATGAGCCCTTTACTGCTGTATATGCGGGTTTGCATGGAGGCGTATATGCCCGGGTCGATAGCACGGGAAACGACAGCCACCTCGTCGGAAACTTTTACGTTCAGCCTTACCGATCCTTCGCCGAGGGTCATGTCTTCTTCTTTACAAGCCGATAGCAGTCCTACAAGGAGCAGTACGCAAGTAAAGTATGTTTTTATATAGCGTTTCATATTATTCTGTTACGAGTATTAATGTTTCTGTTGTCGTTCCTTGCGCGTCGGTAGCCTTTATGATAAAGTTGTGAGTCCCTGCGCCCAATAATCCTAATAACGGCATAAAGTCGCTGATGTCGAAGGTTACTTTCGATTGGTTCAAGACGTTCGAGCCAGTGGGGAATCCCAATCCTTCGATAGCTGTTTTCAAGTCGCCCGGATTTACCAAATCGAGATGCGAAGCCAATCCCATACCTGCAAGTTCGTCGGGAGTCAATGTCGGCGATTCTATATCGACTACAAGTCCTGTAAGTCCGTTCTTATCGGAGCTCGTAATATCTACGCTTACTTGTAATCCCTCGGTTACAGTGACCGGAGTCCCTAATTTTATAGTCGAGCTCGTAATTTTCGGAGCATCGGTAGGTTGGGGATCGGGATCCGGATCAGGGTCTGTGCCGGGGTCGATGGGATTGGGGTCCTCAATAACTTCTTCGTCTATCGTGACATTCCCGAAATGGTCGATTATTTCGCATGAGGCATCGAGCGTAACCGACGGTGTGACGCCTCCTGTCTCGCTTCCCGGTTCGGGTCGTTTGATATCGTAATGTATTTTACGCCATTCGCCGGCTTTTACATTGTCTACTTGTATGCGATTGACTTCTTCATAACCGTCGATCGTACCGGAGAAGGTGGCGATAAGCAAATTGCTTTCTTCGTCGGACCGAAAATAACCGGCACGAGATTCTTTTTTCATAAAATCGAGAGCTCCTTCTCCAACGGTGACCGATACTTTGCAATCTTCACCCATCAGTGTTTTTAAATCCTCGGAGTAGGAAACCGTGACTTTTATATTTTGGAGGGTACATACGAGCGTATCGATTTGTGTCACTCTGCTTTCTTCGATAGAAAAAGTTTTATCTGCATAGTAATAGGGTTTTTCCCATTCGGACGGTTGAACTTCGTGGGAAAATACTTTTAAATTATAATTACCGACGTTTAGTGTAACTATTTCGGGCGTTTCGCTGTATTTCCAATTGTTTTCGAGCGTTTCACTACCGTTGTCCGTGCGGAATATTTGTACTGTAAAATCGCCTGTGTCGACAGCTCGGCTTACCGGTTTTTTCTCGATTTCTTTTATGTCATTATTGGGTATGGCATCGAAAGAAGAAAGATCGAGAGTTCCGGTTTTCCCTGAAATTTCTCCGGGTTCGGAGTCGTAGGTGAGTTTCTCACGGTCGCAAGATGTGCCTGCCAGTCCCAAGACTATGGTCAGAGCTATGTAGAATATCTTTTTCATATCGCTATGTAGTTTATTCATAAATGAAATTTAAGTTATCTATTGTCAGAGTCGCTCCCCTCGAATTGGATTCGTATTGGGAGTAGTAGTCGGTCGTTTTTATCGTTGCGGTTTCTTCACTTTGTGAATAGGAAGCATGATTGGACGACGTAATCATTATTTTCAACAGATTGGCTTTTTTGTCGGTAACGGTGTAAACCAATGGAACTGTAAATTCGGTATAGTCTGATGCTGCCGTAAGGTTAATAGTCCCGGATGCGAGTACCGTTTCTCCATTTAACAATGTTACCGAGATCACTCCGGTTTCAGAGGCATCGTTATTATCGGGAGTATATTTATACCACCCTTTCATCGTCGAAGGTCGAGATGAAAAAGAGGTTCCTTCGTTATAAGATTCGGAATTACCGGAATAGGAGTAACTGCCTAAAAATAATTTACCAGCAGAACGATTACTCATAGAGGGAACATTTGTATTGTAATAAGTCGTATTAAAAGCTCCTCCTGTTTTGCTGGGTGTGGTTCCATTGGCATCCCATGCAACATTGCGTATTACCATTGCATTGTTTCCGTCTTGTGCGGAAAGGCCTTTGTAAATATCGGGTGTTTGTGTGCTCATTCCAAAACTGCGATATGAGCTCCAAGACAGAGTCGTATTATACGTTGAAGGAATTACAAACCATGACATTTGATTTGCCGCGGAAGTGTTACAGGTCTTTGCATTTACACTGCTCCAACCTGTGGGTTCTTGAATTGTAAAGCTGCAAGTGTTTTGATAATCCACAGGCCAAACGGAATACTTACCCCCTTGATTCATATCTTGTATCGATATTGTCTGTGTGAGTTCTTCAAAACTTCCGTTAGGTACGCCGGCTGTTGTTTCTGTCCGTATTGTACAATCTCCGTGATAATTGACATTTTCTTGTTCGTTGTTGCAAGTCCCTTTTATCTGGTAACGTGTGTCGGGGGACAATCCCGTGAGGGTGTGAACATTGCCTTCGTGTGTGGAGGCGGCTTGGACCCATTGTCCGGTACTGTTGGTATAAAGCACAGCGTAGCGGTTCACTGCATCTTGGTATTGCGGATCGGCGGCTGTGAGCTTAACGATCGCCTTTTTCGCCCAAACGTCGTATTCTTCGGCTGATATCGTGAATTCGGGCGTGAGAACAGAAATGGAAGTCGCAGCCGTCTTTAATCCACCGGATAGAGAGGCTTCTATTTCTATCGGCTTGTTTGTGGCTTCGACGGATATTTTAACTTGGTATAGATTTTCCTCGGCCGATAGAACTGTCGAGGTACAATTTACTTTGTGGCCTTCGGCGTTAAGGTAACTGAATTGAACCAAATCGATATCGGATCCATCGTATAATACCGGAATTATGGCCGAAGAGCTACCCACAAAAACGGCTTCGGGTTCTTGTAGGGTGAATGTTAAAGGAAGGTTTTTCACCGATAAAGAAATAGGCGATTCGCTAACTTTTCCGTACAGGTCTTTTGCCGAAATAGTGAACATGTGTTGATCGCTATTGTCGATAATTTGTAATTGTGTGAATAGTTCGGTGAAGTCGATGAATCCCATTTTATTTCCAACTTCGGAGAATCCCTTGATTTTCAGCCCTAATCGACGGAGTATTTCTGCTTGGTCTTCACTCATATTTATGAGGTCGATTTCTTGCGGCCACCCTTTGCTTTCGAGGCTACGGGAAGAGGTCGTAAGGGTACACCCGGCCAATCCTCCTTTGGCCGTGAGAGATATATTTACGTTTTTGTCGGCCGGATAATTAAATTCTTTTGCTTCAATCGGAACACCGGATTCAAAACCAGACAGGAGGAAAGAGGGAGCCGGAGCTACCATTACTTCATCGGATATGTCTATTTTGATAGGTTGTGTTTCGGTTGTCTCGTCGAAACTGATGTTGAGTTGAGTTTCACCGGCGTTGTTGTCGCTGATGTCGAGTTTGATTTTGTAGTGCTGACGAGCGGCTGCGTTGGGTATGGCTGCCGGTTCGAAAGTAGATTCGATCCCATTTTGTTTTTTCAAGTGGGTCTGAATCGTGATTTTCCCGGGTTTTACGTAGGCTGCTCTCGTCTCGGTTTTAGAAAATTCGATGTATTCTCCTCCGGTAGAGTGAATGGTGGTCGAATAGTCGGCAAAGTATTTTTTGAAAGCGTCGGAATACTCGACGGTTACTTTTACATTAGCCAATGTACAATTGATTTCTACCGAACTATTTTCCCGGTCACGCACGGCTACCGGGGTTTCTCCGAGATAGAACGGCTTTTCGAATCCTTCTATATCGATATCTCCGTAGAAGGCACTCATCGTATAGGCTCCGACCGGTATTTTGGTAGCCGGGTCGAAATCGGCCAAACTATCCCATGCCCGAGAAAAACTACCGTCGGAAGAGACCAGTTTCAAAGCAAATTCGCTTACATCGGGATTTTCGATTGTCGAGGCTGATTCTGCTGTGGAGCGAGTTACAGGAACTACTTTATAATCGGCTGAAACTTGTACGTTGATAGCACCGTATCCGGAAGACCCTTGCTTATCCTCATTTGCGCATGATACTAACAATAGCATGGTTGCGCTATACAGGAAAATTTTTTTTAATTTCATGCTTATTTTATTTTTATTTCACCGATAAAGAGATATTAATAAACTCTTTATGAGCGGCTTCATTGTGTAAATACTCTTATTTGCACAAATGAAAATCGGTTCAAAGGTATAAATTTTTTTCTTAGATGAAACAGTCAATAGAAAGTTTTGTTAAGTATAATAATATAAATTAAGGAGATATAGGAGTTTTGGGCTACAAAATCCGGGGAATTTGCTAATATTTTTTTAGGGTCGGATTTTGTAAAAAATCGATTATTTTTTATTTTATAGTATTTAAATTTATTCTGTATTTTTATACGTAAAGATAGCCTTTTTTAACCCCTCCGTCCTTCGGCTACCTCCCCTATATTTTGCTGTGCAAAAACACCCCGTAATACTACGGGACACGGCAGGGAGGAGGTTGAGATGTATTCCCCCCCCCTATTGCTTTGCGACACCCCGTAATGCTGCGGAGCATTACAGGGGGAAGGAAAGGTTTCCCGAATTTTGTTTCTGTTCTCGGCTTGTACTATCTTTGCAAAATGTGAAGATAGTCAAGTTTATTTTTAACCCTCTCGCTCTGCGGGTACTCCCCACTATCTCGTTAAAGACGAACGGTGGGAGAGGGGCGATAAAAAATTGGAATATATGAAAATAGCGGTAGTAGGTACAGGCTATGTGGGCTTGGTTACGGGAACTTGTTTCGCCGAGATAGGAGTGGACGTTGTCTGTGTGGATATAGATGCCGAGAAAATAGCTCGTATAGAGCGTGGCGATATACCTATTTACGAGCCGGGGCTCGACGAGATGGTTATCAGGAATATGAAAGCCGGACGTTTGCGGTTCGCCACCGATCTATCGGCTTGTCTCGACGGGGTGGAAATCTTGTTCAGTGCGGTGGGTACTCCTCCTGACGAAGACGGATCGGCCGATTTGAGATATGTGCTCGATGTGGCTCATAGTGTGGGACGGTATATGACTGATTATCTTGTTGTCGTTACCAAGAGTACGGTTCCGGTGGGGACTGCCCGAAAAGTGAAAGCGGCTATACAGAGCGAGTTGGATAAGAGGGGCGAAAAGATTGACTTCGATGTGGCTTCCAATCCCGAATTTTTGAAAGAGGGGAATGCGATAGCCGATTTTATGCGTCCCGACCGTGTGGTCGTTGGGGTCGAAAGCGAGCGGGCGGAGGCTTTGATGCAAAAGCTCTACAAGCCCTTCATGATCAACAAGTACAGGATTATTATTACCGATATTCCTTCGGCGGAGATGATTAAATATGCGGCTAACGCTATGCTGGCGACTCGTATCAGCTTTATGAACGAAATTGCGTTATTGTGCGACGAGGTGGGAGCCGATGTAGGGGCCGTGCGCAAAGGTATCGGAGCCGACGATCGTATCGGCAGCCGCTTCTTGTATGCCGGCTGTGGATATGGGGGCTCTTGTTTCCCGAAAGATGTGAAGGCTTTGATAAAGACGGCGGAAGAGAATGATTGCGATATGCAGATTTTGAAAGCTGTCGAACGGGTGAACGAGTCGCAAAAGGAATTGCTTTATTACCGATTGCTCCGCTATTTCGACGGGAAAATATCGGGACGAAAATTTGCCGTGTGGGGGCTTTCCTTTAAACCGGAGACCGACGATATGCGCGAAGCCCCGGCTTTGATATTGATCGATAAGTTATGTGATGCAGGAGCCCGTGTAAAGGTATATGACCCGGTGGCTATGCCGGAATGCAAGCGGCGGATAGGGAATAAGGTGGAATATGCCGAGAATATTTATGAAGCGGTTGCCGATGTGGATGCTTTGTTGATTGTAACGGAATGGAAAGAGTTTCGTTTGCCGGATTGGAAAACGGTTATCCGGTCTATGAAATCACCTGTGATATTCGACGGTCGTAATATTTATGATCCGTCTGAGATGAAAGAGTTGGGATTTGCTTATTATAGTATAGGTCGTCCGACGGTTTAAGGACTGATCCGATAAAAAAGTAAGACAGGTATGCGCCCTATCCCGGGGCGGATACCTGTCTTTTTATAATAGAAAGGGGCTGAGAGGAATATCCTTCTTCGTAATGGCTGCTCCTCCTTTTACCGTTACGGTTTCGGGAATCCTTCGGAGCGCCCTTTCTGTCTATAATAACGATATAGGAGTGTTTTGGTTCAATGTGGTCGTGCTTTTATCGTGATTTGTCTTATTTTTAATTTTTTTGTCGAAAATCTGTTTTTGAGGAACACTTTAATTGTTTGGAGCGTATCTTTGCAATGGAACAGAACTCGATATCGGTAAGTGAGATTAGATTGTTTCGAGATGTATTGTTTTTGTAAATAAATAATGTTGTAAAGAGATTTTATTATGAAAAAATGGGTGTGCAGATTATCTATCGTATGCTGCTTGTGTTTGTTTTTTACCTCTGTGAAAGCTCAGCTTTCGTTGGGTGGGCTTGGAGACATACTGAATTCATCGACAGTGAATAAGGTTGTGAGTGCTATTGCCGGTACAGATGCTTCGTTGACGGTTGCCGATTTAGCCGGGACGTGGAAATATTCGGCTCCTGCTTGTAAGTTCGAAAGCAGCGATTTCTTGAAATCGGCGGGAGGTGAGGTCGTGGCTGCATCTTTGAAAACAAAGTTGGCGACCTACTATACAAAGGCCGGTATCACGCCTTCGCGGGTTTCATTTGTTTTTGCCGATACTACTTTTGTAATGAAATATGGTAATGCGAAATTGAACGGTCATATTGTTAAAGACGAAGAGAGCGGAAGATTCGTGGTTACATTTACTGCCGTGGGTGGTTACATTCCCATAATGGTTATGGATGCCGTTATAAACAAGAATGGCAATACGTTGGAAATGCTTTTCGATGTGGATCGATTCGTGAAGGTATTGACTACTATTGCATCGAAGTCTCAGAGTTCTACATTGAAAAGTGTCGGTGGATTGCTCGATGAGTATGAGGGTGTATTGATGGGGTTTGAACTAGTGAAATAAGAAAATCATAGTAAAATAAAATAAGGAGGGAGTTTTAAACTCCCTCCTTATTTTATTATATTTTAACGCAAAAAGAAAAAAAACGGGAAAATAGAAGACCGATCTTTTTGTCGAATGATTACCTTTGTTCCATATTATAAACTAAAAAATAAATAAAATGAAGAAATTAGTTTTAACCTTAGCTCTTGTGTTTGGTGTGTTAGCAGCCAATGCTCAGTATTTTGTGGGTGGTCAATTTGGGTTACTTTACGATGATGCATCGGAAAATACCATGATTACAATCGCTCCTGAATTCGGTTATGCATTTAACGATACTTGGACGGTTGCCGGTATGATAGGTTATACTCATATGGACAATTTCAATTCGTTTTATATCGCTCCGTATGCCCGTTGGAATTTTTGGAAGAAAGATTTCGTAGGCTTGTTGGTAGATGGTGGTTTCGGTATTTCTACTCAAAAGTATAAAGGGGCGGATTCGGATACCGGTTTTGAAATTGGCTTTAAGCCGGGTATATCTTTTAATTTGACCGATAATTTCTCTTTGGTAGCTCATTACGGCTTTCTGGGATATCGTACTAAATATAACGGAAGCAGCGTGTCGGGCTTGTCTTTGAGCGGCAATGAGATAAGTCTCAGCTTGTATTATTGTTTTTAATATTTGAAACGAATCGATATTTCGACCGTCCGATTTTTATCGGACGGTTTTTTTATTCTTTTCGGTAGAATTGTAAGGTGAGAAGGTGTTGCCGAACTTCTTTTTTGCGAGATGACAAATCGGGATAGGTCAGTGGCATAGGGGGAGTGCATAGGGATTGATTGTAGAATTTGAGCTCTTCTCCTTGCGGGTATTTCCCTTATATTTCCTGCCATTCCTGTTATTACCCCCTCCGTCACTACGTGCCACCTCCCCTATGTTTTGCGATGCAAAACACCCCGTAAGGCTACGGGACACGGCAGGGGAGGAGTGTAGAAATTTTCCAGCGTTTTTGCTCTACTGGGGTTTTGAGTTCTCCGATACTTCGTTTACTTCTCTTATCCATTGCAGATGAGGGAGGGGAGAAGCCGATGCTTGATTCTGTTTCCGTTACTGTCGGTATTTTTCGACATTTCCATTGAGTTAGCCCCTCCGTTATTCCGTGCCACCTTCCCTATATGTCCATGCCACAGGGGAGGAACTAAAAGACAATTCTCATTGATTTCCTATTGAGTCGTAAAGGGTGGGGCTGTTTTTTTGTTCGGGTATGAAAATCCCGCTCTATCTAATTTCGATAGAGCGGGATTTTATTTTTTTGTATGGTCTTTTACTACTTTTTCAAGGCTGCTATGCTTTCTTCGAGCGATTTGATTTTTTCTTCGGCATCGGCTTTCTTTTTGCGCTCCATAGCTACCACGGCTTCGGGTGCATTTTGAACGAAGCGTTCGTTGCCGAGTTTTCCCATCACTGTTTTGAGGAATCCCTGAGCATATTTTAATTCGGCTTCGAGTTTTTTCAATTCGGCTTCTACATCGATGGCGTTGCTCATAGGAATCGCATATTCCGTTGCATGTACCCGGAACGAAGCGGCGGCCGGATCTTTTTCTTCGATTGTTTCGATCGTTGCCAGATTGGTCATTTTGGTCAATATGCAATCGTTCGAGTGATCGTGTGCGCCGATAATTTGCAGCGTGAGCTGTTCTTTATTGGCTATGCCTTTTTGCAAGCGGATCGTACGTATTCCCGCTACGACCAGTTTGGTCGTTTCGAATCGGTTTATGATTTCCATGTCGACCGGTTGGGGCTCGGGCATGCGTGCTGTCATGATGCTTTCGCCTTCTTTGCGGTCATACAGGTGTTGCCACAATTCTTCGGTGATGAAGGGCATGAAAGGATGCAACATACGGAGCAGTGCATCGAAGTACCGGAGTGTAGCATCGTAGGTTTTGCGGTCGATAGGTTGTTGATAGGCCGGTTTAACCATTTCGAGATACCAAGATGAAAATTCGTCCCAGAAGAGTTTGTATATAGCCATGAGGGCTTCGGACAGACGATATTTCCCGAACAGGTCTTTGACTTCTTCGAGCGTACGGTTGAGTTGTGCGTCGAACCATTCTACGGCAATGGCTGCCGTTTGAGGTTGGGGGAGGGTTTCATCTACGTTCCAACCTTTTACCAAGCGGAAGGCATTCCATATTTTGTTGTTAAAGTTGCGTCCTTGCTCGCATAACGCATCGTCGTATAGTATGTCGTTTCCGGCAGGTGCGGCCAACATGAGTCCCATGCGGACACCGTCGGCTCCGTAGGTTTTTATCAGTTCGAGAGCGTCGGGCGAATTACCGAGCGACTTGGACATTTTTCGTCCTATTTTGTCCCGTACGATTCCGGTGAAATAGACATTGCGGAAAGGAAGTTTGTGTTCATACTCGTATCCGGCCATAATCATTCGAGCCACCCAGAAGAAAATGATATCGGGGGCTGTAACCAAATCGGTGGTCGGGTAATAGTAGTTTATTTCTTCGTTGCCGGGATTGTTGATACCATCGAAAAGCGAGATGGGCCATAACCACGAAGAGAACCATGTGTCGAGGCAATCTTCGTCTTGTCGCAGATCGCTCATTTGAAGGTCGGCCTTACCACTTTTCTCTCGGGCTAATTTCAACGCTTCTTCGGGTGTGGCAGCTACTACGAATCCGCCTTGCGGAAGGTAGTACGCCGGGATGCGATGTCCCCACCAAAGCTGGCGGGAGATACACCAATCTTTAATGTTTTCCATCCAGTGCCGATAAATGTTTTTGAATTTATCGGGGTGGAATTTGATTTCGTCTTTCATGACGGCATCGAGAGCTGGGGCTGCAAGTTTATCCATTTTGACAAACCATTGCATCGATAGTTTGGGCTCGATAACGACATTGGTACGTTCGGAATAACCCACTTTATTGTCGTAATCTTCGACTTTTTCGAGTAATCCAGCCTTTTGTAAGTCTTTGGCGATTTGTTTGCGAACGTCGAAACGATCCATTCCTACGTAAAGTCCTCCGGCTTCGCTGATGGTTCCGTTGTCGTTGAATATGTCGATACTCGGCAGATTGTATTTTTCTCCCAACATATAGTCATTTACATCGTGTGCCGGGGTGACTTTTAAACAGCCGGTTCCGAACTCAATATCGACATAGTCGTCCATGATAATAGGAACCACTCGATTTACCAGCGGTATGATGACTTTTTTCCCTTTAAGAAATGAATAACGCGGGTCGTTGGGGTTTACGCAAACTGCCGTGTCGCCTAAGATTGTTTCAGGTCGTGTGGTGGCAACGATAATGTATTTATCCTCGCCTTCGATAAAATAGCGCAGATAATAGAGTTTGCTGTGTTCGTCTTTATAAATGACTTCTTCGTCGGAGAGGGCGGTGAGGGCTTTGGGGTCCCAATTTACCATGCGGACTCCTCTGTAAATGAGTCCTTTGTTGTATAAGTCGACAAATACTTTCAAAACACTTTCGGAACGGATTTCGTCCATAGTGAAAGCAGTGCGGTCCCAATCGCAGGAAGCTCCCAATTTTTGGAGTTGTTTCAAGATGATTCCGCCGTGTTCTTCTTTCCATTCCCAAGCGTATTTGAGAAATTCTTCTCTGGAAAGATCGCTTTTTTTAATACCTTGCGCTGCAAGTTTATTTACCACTTTGGCTTCGGTGGCGATAGATGCATGGTCTGTGCCGGGAACCCAACAAGCATTTTTCCCCTCCATGCGAGCCCGGCGTACCAGAATGTCTTGTATCGTATTGTTCAGCATGTGCCCCATGTGCAGAATCCCGGTGACATTGGGTGGCGGAATGACAACGGTATAGGGTTCTCGACCGTCGGGCTTCGATTTGAAAAGACCGTTTTTCAACCAATAGGCATACCATTTTTCTTCTACGTCGGCGGGATTGTACTTCGTGGCAAGTTCGTTCATAAAGTCGTTCTTTCAGAATGTTCTATATTATTTCAAGATACAAAAGTAAAAAGGCTTTTGTACCAATCGGGTGCAAAAATATAAAATATTTTCCGAAAAAGATATTCTTCGGAGTCAAAGGTGTTTATGGTATTTGTCTCGAAAAGAAAGTTTTTTTGTTTTCGACATATTTCGTAAGCTATCGTTTAAGCCCGTCCACGGCGGAACGTAGTTGTTCGAGCGCTTTTTGCAAAACTGCGCGAGGTGTACCTACATTTAGCCGCATGTGTCCTTTGCCTTCGGGGCCGAACATTTCACCGTCGTTGAGTGCGAGTCTGGCTTTATCGACAAAAAGGTCGATGAGTGCATCGTGTTCGAGGTGAAGCCGTGTACAGTCGAGCCATACGATAAAGGATGCTTGCGGCCTGATGGCTTTGATGTCGGGAATATGACAATCGAGAAACTCTTCGACAAATAGTATATTTTGTTCGATGTAGGCTAACATTTGTTCGCGCCATTCTCTACAATGGTTATAAGCGGCTTCGGTGGCTATGGTCGCCATGAATGTGGGTTCGTTCAGCTCGTTTGCCGTGAGCCAGTCGAAGAAGCGCTTACGAATCGTTTCGTTGGGAACAATGGCATAGGAGCTGACCAAGCCTGCGATGTTGAACGTCTTGGAAGGAGCTCCGAATGATATACTGTTTTGAGCCGCTGTTTCGGATACCGAGGCAAAAGGGTGATGTTTGGCTCCGAAGAGAGGCATATCGGCATGAATTTCATCGGCAATGATGAGTATGTTGTGCCGTGCACAGATTTCGGCGATTCGCTGTAATGTTTCCAACGGCCAAACCACTCCTCCGGGATTATGAGGATTACAGAGAATGAACAGCTTGCATTGGGAGTCGATGATCGATTCAAGGTGATCGAAGTCCATTTCGTAGTGGGAGCCGTTCCATTTGAGCGGATTATGTACAACCTGCCGACCGTTACTTTCGGGGACGGCCATGAACGGTGTATAGACCGGAGTCTGTATGATGATTTTATCTCCGGGGTTACTAAATACATTGACTGCCAAGCCTATGCCCTTGACAATCCCGGGAATATAGGTGATCCATTCTCTTTTTACTTTCCAGCCATGCAGGTAGTCGAGCCAATCGATAATGGATTGCCAATAGCTCGCAGGAGCCTCGGCATATCCGTAAACCGGGTGTTGTAACCGGCGTACGAGAGCATCCGTTATACAGGGGGCGACCGCAAAATCCATGTCGGCAATCCATAAAGGAATGAGATCTTCCCGACCATAGCGCTCACAGAGAACATCGGTTTTCATAGCTCCGGTGTGATGCCGGTCGATAATTGTGTCGAAATCGTACTGAGAGGACATTTTATATACTGTTTAGGTGTTAGGTTGCTTATGTCGATTTGTCAAAAGCCGAGTTCTATCTGAAATCTTAATTGCCAGCGATTATAATCGGAATCGACAAATTCATTTTTGTAATTGTAAGACAGGTCGGCTTGTACTTTTAATCTGTGATCTATCAGATATTTCGTGACACCGAACGTCGATTGGTTGTGACTGCGATAATTGGCATAAGGCTGTACTTCTTTATCCGGCATGATGGTAGAGTTTCTCAATGCGATTTCCCAATTGGAACGAAAGAGATAACTTGCCTGTACGTTGAGCCCCATTCCAGTGAGGACATATTGTTCTACATTTTCGCCCGATTTAATGAGCGGAGAGGAAGATGATATACGCCCCATGAAATCGGTATAAAAAGCAAATCCTTGATATTTGAAGATGAAGTCGACAAAATAGGAAGAAAGGTTACGGGTCTGGTCAAACAGTAATTTGTCCCCATTGGAACCTTGTGCCCGAAGAGCTCGGTCGTTATAGCTGTATGCTCCCGCTAAAAGGATTTTGGGCGTTTGTTCTCGTTCATAATCGCCTTCCATAGCATCTCCTTTCCCGGTGAATCGTCCCAGTGGGAATAGTTCTATGCGTCCCGTATATGCGAGTCCACTCCCTTTATTGTTTCCCCAGTTTCTGCCTTCTCCGGTAGTAATAGAGGCTTTGGCCGCTAAATCCAAAGAGCCGAATAGATGTTGATTGTATTCTCCGAAGATACCGAAATCGCGGTCGAGATTGAATTCGGAGTTTACAATGGAACGATCTACGAATTGTAGGGCACTCGAAGAGTTTATTCGGGCGCGATTCGCCCGTATTTTGGTTTGTCCGAAACCGATATTCCATGTCGAGTTGGGAACGTAGTAAATCATTGCGTCGCGTACGATGTTGTTGTTCCCATTGGGCAGCGTTTTCATATCGTAAGGCGAGAAGCCTAACTGAACTAAATAGGTGAGTTTGGGTGTATAGATATATCCATCGAAACGTAACCTGAGCCGTTTGACGCGGGCGTCGATATCCTGAGCCTCGAATTTCTCGTTGAAGTCGATATCGACCAAATTTTGCATGCGAATGCGCATCGTGAGTTTATAGCTTTTGTTTTTAGGTTGGAAAGATATACCGTTCCCGACTTCTATATCGGGCATGTGCATTCGTATTTTTTCTAATTCATCGGCATAATCGGTATCGGAGGTGCGGACCGTGGTCGAATCGTTCCCGATGATAAATGTCTTTGCGGATGCAGATAGCATGAATAGCGAGAGAAATATTCCCGATAGAAATAATCGTTGATAATTCATAACGTTGTTTGATTTGATTTTGAAATTCATGCTACAAAAATTGAATGTGATTTTGAAATAGATTTGAAATACTTGGAATATTATTAAAAATATTCATTTTTATTGGTGCATTTTGTTTCTTCGATAAGGCGTTTTTTCTGTGTAAATTTCGACAAAAGGAATATTTTTGAAATTTTTCATACCTTTATTTTAAATTGCTCCAAAATTACAACCAATGTGTCAATATTCCAAAGACCGTTTCTGAAATTTCGACAATGGGGGGAATCGATTCAAATAAAAAAAGTCCATAGCGTATATATTACGCTATGGACTTTGCATTTGCGGAAGGAGGGGGAGTTGAACGTAAAAAGCGTTTTAACATTCATTTTGCTTTATGTCCCGATAAATACGGGATTTTGGCGGTTATATTTAGGTTCGTTGTATGTTTAATGATGTGATTTAACACATATTTTGAGTTTAATTTGTGCTTTATTTGTGCAAATAATTACTTACTTTGCACAAAACAAAATGCAATGGAATTATGGCAACCGTTAAAGCATACGTTCGTTCCAGCAAAAAAAATAACATAGTAAATGTACGTTTCCGACTATCTACTCCGGGGGCAAAATTATTATATTATGTAAGCGATTTACAGATAAACGTAGATCTTTTCGACAACAAGAGAGAAGAAATAAAATCGAGGGCGTTGTACCCGGATAAAGAGAGACGAATTTTCAACGAAAAAGTGAATGAATTAAAGTCTCTTATACTTCGGACATGGGAGGAAAGAGGAGACGACTACCAGCCAACGAGCGAATGGTTGCGTGATGCCATGCAGCGTAGAGTGAATGGTGAAACACCTGTTAATGATGATTTCTTCGATATATTTGACAAATTCCTAACCTATAAACAATACGATGAGAAGCGAGAGGAACATTATGATGTTTTAAAGCGGATAATGATCCGGTATGAAAATTACGAAATTTTTAATGGAGGAAAATTCAGGTGGAGCCTCGAAATATCTGCATTTGATTTGTCTAATTTCGAAGATTATCTAAAAAACGAGTATAGATTAGCAGAATTATACCCGTCGTTGTATGAGGGTGTCAAGAAGTTATCGCCGAGAGGTAGAAATACTATTGCTAACATGATGACGAAGTTAAGGGTGTTCTATCTTTGGGCTGTGAGAATGGGGGAGACAACGATCAACCCTTTTGCAAATTATTCCATAAAGGAGCAAATATATGGGAGACCTTATTTCCTTACCTTAGAAGAACGTGACAGGGTGTACAATTTTCCAATGCCGAACAATCCTTTTCTTGCTATACAGCGTGATATATTTGTCTTTCAATGTATGATTGGTTGTAGAGTAAGCGATTTGTATAGGTTAACTCGTGAAAACATCAATGACGGGGCTATTGAATATGTCCCGACAAAAACGAAAGGGGATAATCAGGAATATGCTCGTGTACCTTTGACGAAAAAAGCGATTGAAATATTGGAAAAGTACAAGGAATATGGAGGACGTACACTTTTCCCATTTATCTCTGAGCAAAAATACAATGATTCCATCAAGAAGATTTTAAGAATGGCGGGCATCGACAGAAAAGTCACCGTCATAAATCCGGTAACGCAGAAAGAGGAGCAAAAGCCTATATATGAGATTGCCAGCTCGCACCTCGCACGTCGTACATTTATCGGGAATATTTATAAAAAAGTAAAAGACCCGAATATTATCGGGTCTATGAGCGGTCATGTAGAGGGCAGCAAGGCATTTGCCCGTTATCGTGACATAGATGATAAAATCAAGTTAGATGTGTTGAAAGAGATAGAGTGAGTATTATAGCGAATAAATCCTATTTTATGTATTTAAAAGCATAGCAACTAAAAAGCATACCTATTTCTTTTCCGTCACTATTTCTCAACGGAGTGTATCGCATATTCATGATTCCGTCGCAATCTATTTTCTTTACTTCATTGAATACAGCACTCAGCACGTCGTTGTAATCTACATCTTTCCAGCCTCTGATAGAGCGATTCATCTCTTTTTCCATATATACTACTCCCGGATAAGCCGTAACAAATATTTCTTGAACAATAGTATAATTAACTTTTGGTTCGTTTAGGAAAACTTCACACCCCTTGTTTATTAAAAGCGAATAATCGGCAACATGGCTTTTTACTGTATATTCTTGTGTAATACACCCTGTTAAAAATAGGACAAGTATTGTAAATACTATCTTCTTCATGACTTATCTAAATTTGGACACAACTATTCAACCTTTTTAGTATCTGTTATTTCCGTAATTTCCTTGTTAAAATAATAACATGTTTTTGATATAACCTTTTGACCTAATTTGTTATTTCCTCTACAAGTGAAATTAGTCCACCAGCCATTATGTTCTGGGACAAATGATGATTGAATTTCGTCCATTCTTTTGTTTACTGATTCCATCTCTGCAATTACCTGTTTCGCACTATCTGTCCACATGTCCATGTTTCGGTAATCGGAACTAACATTTGAAATAAAGTAATTTGATTTTGCGTCTAAAACTTTTAACTTCAATCCAAGATTATAATATTCTTCGTTGTCTGATAGTACGCTGAAAGAGCTATCGAGGGGTGTCATCTCTACAAATTCGTAGCTGCTCCAATCATTCATTGTTTTTTTAAGTTGATCTTCTATTAAACTGCGAGCTTTGTCTTCATTTGTCTGTGTGCAAGAGGCGAAAGCTAATAGTAAGATGGTGAATAAGAGTAATGTAAGATTTTTCATAACTATATGTGTTTGTAAATTATGTTGTAAAACTAAGTTTTTAGTATAAAGAATCATTGTTATATTCGCTATATTTAGAAGCAATAAAACTGTAACCTAAAAATCATTTCTTATCTAATGCGCTCCTCAATATACATATTAAATCGTCTTTTGACTTTATTGTAGCTTCATGTCCGCTGATAATTCTTTCAAGGTCTTGTATCCTCTGGTTAAGTCGATTTATTTCGTTCAGGTAATCATGAGCGCCTGAACTGGTATTCTCTATTGTGACCCTTCCGTCAGGATCAATAATTTTTTGCTGACCTCTTTCCGGCAAAGATACGGATATGATGGTAAACTATTTTTTTGACAGGTTTTCGATTGTCCTTTGTTGGCTTTCGATGACGGAAAACAAGCGTTCTTGTGTTATCGGGGCTGCATTCTCTGGGGTTTTAGGCAATGAAATACCAATCAATTCTGATACTTCTATATTGGTGGCCTTAGATATGGCAAGGACTTCCTCTACACTACGTTTCATTAAGTCGTCATAACGTGGTATATTATTGGGGTGTATTCCAAGTGCATCAGACACAACTTTGTGGGGTATTCCTTTTTCTTTTAATAGTTCTCTTAGTGTCATAATCAAATTATAGTTTATTAACTATTATATCAATCATATTTGTTTGATATAATCATTTTTGATTGTATCTTTGTGCCATAATAACAGAACAAAGATAAACAAAAACAGAAATTAAACCAATACCTAATATAAGCTATGACAACGGAGCAATATGAAATGGTTAGCCTGTCGATAAGCGACTATACAATCAACAAGATTCGTCGAGAAGTAGAGAAGCAACTCGAATATGTGGTGAGCGAGCGGATAAGAGAGGGCAAGCCCATGTATGACGAATTCGATTTGACCGTAAAGGTTGACGGTGAGATATTATCCGTACACGTAACATACGACGCATACGATGGTACAACGGTTACATACGGTGACTATTTCACTCCTAAACATGTAGACGGATCCATCGAAGTGAAATACGAGGTCGAGGTGTACGACGAGGACGGAATAGAAATGTGCAAGTTTAATGACAGCTTTGAATTTGAATAAAACAAGAATATGTACAGATTATTTATAGCCATCTGCCTGCTGCTCATGTTCGCCTCTTTTTTCGGGGTAATAGCAGCATTTATCAATGCCAGTATCGGACAGCTCATTATAAGCATGGCTTTCTTTGCATTATCGACATTTGCCTTGTCGGGTGTGCAGGACGAGAAAACGAACTAACACGGGAATGTTACGAGTAGGGAGCCAGAGCCTAAAAAAACAATAGGGTCGGCTCCTTTTATTATATAAAAAACAAGAATATGGAAACGATGAAAATACAAGTAGGATTCAGGTGCATAGCCGATGTAAAGCGGATAATACCCAAGCCGAAAGGAGTACGTGGAAAGTGTAAGTACATGATTTGTATGGAGGTTGGAGATGCATTCTATGACGATATTAAGACATGTAGTGCTTATCGCCGGTTGAAGTCTTACATGAAACAACTGGGCATCTCTTATGAGTATGGAGTTGGTAAAGTATCTGTGGAGAACGATGGAATTCCTGAATGGAGGACATTGGTATGGAGAAAGAGCTGATATTGACTGCCGGAGAATGGGCGGTCGCTAAGGAGTATGCAAAGGGTCTTCAAGACAAAGAGGTAGCCGAAAATCTGGGGAAGTCTGTATGGACTACCAAGACACAGAAGAAAAACATATACCTCAAATTAGGTATATCGACCAGCAGTGAATTGACTCTGTATGTCATTTGCCGGTACTTGGGAAAGGCTTTCGATTTGAAAAAGATACGACAATTCGGGGTTTCTATCCTATTCAGCCTGTTGTTCGTCGTTGTGCAGGTATTCGGAGACACTGGCGATATGTGCAGGTTGAGGAATGCGAGAGGAAGAGCGTCAATGAGAGTGGAAAAACGATTAAAAGATTAATGGATATGGGAATAGAAGATACAATCATCAAGGTAGTGAGAGATGAAAACAATATGTTGCTCGGAAAATTGGAAGATGTAATTAACCATGCAATATCCGGTATAAAGAAAGGCTATGGAGATGTATTCTTGCCTGATTATGTACCGGTTAGAAAGGCAACAGAATTATTAGGGTGTTCTTATAAAGAATTGTTGAAGCGTTTGAATGCAATTAACGCCAAGCCGGAAAAAGTCGGCACACGTAACTGTATTACCAGAGATGAACTTTTGAAAATCATGAATTAAATAAGTAGCTATAATTCCATATAAATCAAGCATATTCACCGCCCGTCCGGGAGGATATGCGGTGTATAAAAAGAAACATAACCCTTTAAAATAAAACAACAATGGCAACAACGACATTACCACAATTAAAGAGCCTGTTGAACGGCGATTCGGTCAAGACAAGATTTAACGAGATATTGGGGAAGAAAGCCCCCGGATTCATCTCCTCGGTCATTTCAGCCGTCAACGGGAACACCATGCTCCAAACGGCCGAGCCCCAAAGCATACTCAACTCGGCGGTCATAGCCGCCACGCTCGACCTGCCTATCAATAGCAACTTGGGTCTATCGGCCATCGTTCCCTATTACGACTCCAAGCTGAGGACGACAGTAGCACAATTCCAGCTCATGTACAAGGGACTGATAGAGCTATGCCTGCGAAGCGGACAATTCTCGTCACTCATAGACGAGGTGGTCTATGAGGGTCAACTTGTCAAGAAGAATAAATTCACGGGCGAATACATCTTCGACGAGGATTCAAAGACCTCCGACAAGGTCATCGGCTATATGGCCTATTTCCGTCTTGTGAACGGGTTCGAGAAAACACACTACATGACAGTAGGGGAAGTCGAGGCGCATGCCAAGAAGTATTCCCAATCCTACAAGAAAGGGTTCGGCGTATGGAAAGACGACTTCGACACGATGGCACGGAAGACGGTTTTAAAACTTCTGCTCGCCAAATATGCTCCCAAATCGATAGAAATGCAACGGGCTATCACTTTCGACCAAGCCACGATAAAGGGAGATTTGACACAGCAAGACACCAGCGTGGACGAAGTGGAAATCGAATATGTCGACAACGATACGGCGACCGAACGTCTGAGGGAGATGGCCGTCGAAGCAGTCGAGCAACCGGAATCTGAAAATGTCAACGGACAAGGACTGTTTGAGTGATGGAAGCGCAAAGGACTCTTGAATGGTACAGGAAGCGCCTCGGCTGTTTCACGGGCAGCCGCATAGGCGACCTGATGAAAGCGAACCGAAGCGGAAACGGGTTCGGGGAATGCGCCATGAGCTACATCTACCAAGTAGCAGGAGAGCGCATGCTCAATCCCCTGCTGTTCGAGGACGACGAGGTTTTCGAAAGTTACCTCTATCAAACCGACATATCCTCGAAACAGATGCGATGGGGAGCAGAGCAGGAACCCGACGCACGCAGACTATACGAGTTGAAAACAGGTCGCCGTGTCGTCGAGGTAGGACTGTGCAAACACCCCACCATCGCCCATTTCGCAGCCAGCCCCGACGGATATTATTACGATGAGAATAAGCGGGAAAAAGGGGTAATCGAGATAAAAAGCGTGGGAACGGCCACATATGCCAAATACTTCCACAAGATAAAGGACAACGATACCCTCCTGTCCACGGAGCCTAAGTACTATTACCAAATCATGTCCGAACTCATGTGCATTGAAGCCGATTGGTGCGATTTCATCGTATATAACCCGTTCGAGAAGCCCTCCATGTTTATCAGAAGGATATATCCAGATGATAACACCTTCAAGAAGATAGCCGAAAGGATATGCGAAGCCGATGAATTAGTCAATGAAATAATCCATTCATGAAAGACTATGAAATACAGTCAATCGTCAGCCTGCTGGAAAGATCGGCAAAAGCGTTGGAAAAGTCCGACGACTACCGGCATAAAGAGCTGGCAAGATTGATGAGAAATAAGGTCAAACAATTAAATAAGAAATACAATGTACAAAAATGAGATCTTAAATAGCGATTGTGATGTCCGCAAGAATGCGGCAGGGAATCCCAAGTTCAAAGAAGTTTTTAACCGATAAGAATAAAAGCGATGAAGACTAGACATAATTTCAACAAAGACCTAAGAATGGACTTGGCATGCAGCAGAAACGACTATTTCAGACCTGTATTTTCATATATCCATTTTAAAGATGGTTACGCTTATGCATGCGATACACATATCTTGGTAAAAAACAAGTTATCCGAATGTTCCACATTCACCGATGAAGAAATAGAAAAGCTCGATGGTAAGTTTATAGGCTCAAAAGCCTACAAGTCTATCCTCTCTTACGATATGGTACAAGTTACGGACATGGGGTTTGAATGTATATTGTGTGACAATCAAAAAGTTATATACCCATTCTCCGAAGTCTATAAATACCCTGAAATGGAGAATGTAATTTCAGAACATCTAAAAGAGAGCACAGAAGGAATCACAAAGTTACGGATAGATCCTTCGTTCTTCTCCAAGATCGAAAAAGCTCTATTCAATTTTGAGTACGCATATATGCAGCTTTCGGAAGGCAATAAATCTTTGCTCGTTAAAAGCAAAGACAGCGATAGTATCGGAATCATTATGCTAAAATCAATATAGATTAAATACGAATCATTATGTTTTACGAAATCAAATTGAAAGTAGAAAAAGAGAACAGCAAAGGAGAGATGAAAGAAGTCATCGAACACTTCATCACCGATGTAGTACTGTTCGCCGAGGCCGAGAAAAAAGGACTTGAACAGTACAACGGAAATTGCGATGTATTCTCTATCACCCGCTCGAATGTTGTCGAGATAGTCAACGAGAAGGAAGAAGGCAAGCCTTTCTACAAGGCCACGTTGATAGACATATTCATCGATGACAACGGCAATGAAAAGGAAACGAAGTACTACAACCTCGTTTGCGCCAAAGACATCACCGAAGCCAACCGCCTTATGCAAGAACACATGAGACAAGGCCTTAACGATATGCGGTTGGACGGAATTGTGAAAACCAAAATCATAGACCTGATATAGGAGCATAATGTGAGACATTCCCGCAAGCAGAACCGGGTACGTGGTCGAGCACCATACGGAGGAAGGAACTGCGGGGAGAAATAAGCCATAAGTGTTTTAGGTGGTATCGGCAGTGTCGGAATTGGTATACGATAAAGTGTAGCTCTTATAGATAGGTTGGCAATGGCACAGCTTGTAGAGGCGTAGCCGTAAAATAAAAATTACCGCTTGACAATTCTCCTCCGAGTTTAGGCATACGAAAGTATCGCACGGTGAGCGCAACCTCACAAATTAAAACTACTAAGTGAAAGTCTTAGGAAAACTCCTATCATGCGGGTTCGAGTCCCGCCTGCCGAACAAAAAGAGAAAATATATGAACGAAAATATAAAGCTAATACATGGTGATTGTCTTTTAAAAATTAAGGACATTAGTACTAGTAGTATTGATTTGGTTGTTACAGATCCTCCTTATTGTATAGGTACTACAAGCAATGGGAAGAGAGGTTCTTGGAGTGATAATAATTTAATAAGACCCTTTTTTGAGCAATTTTTTGAAGAGCTGAGAAGAATAACTAAGGATACCAGTGAAGTGTATATAAATACAGATTGGCGGACATATCCATTTTTATATCCCATTATGCAAAATTATTTTGAAATAAAAAATTTAATAATATGGGATTATGAATGGATAAAAGCAGGTTCTTTTTATAGGTTCTCGCATGAGCTAATAATATATGGAGTTAGAGAAAATGCTAAAAGAAGATTTAGCGCCTCGGAAAGAGATGTATGGAGAATAAAACCAATAAATTATACCAATAAAAACAAATTACATAATTCTCAAAAACCAATAGAATTAATAATCAAAATTATTAAAAATAGTTCTTGTGAAGGAGATACAATTTTTGATGCATTTTCAGGTAGCGGTACAACTGCTGTCGCTTGTTTAATGACGAATAGAAAGTTTATAGGATTCGAAATAGATGATAAATATTTTAAAATAGCCACGGACAGGATAAATAAGGCAATTTTGGATAATAAAATGAAATTGTTTTGAAAATGGAAGAACAGTCCACATGCAACAGAATACACAAATACGATGTAGTGATAGGGATAGACCCCGACGTTGAGCGCAGCGGCTACTCCGTATTGGAAACAAGGAAAATGAAAATGGAGATGAGTGTTTGCCCATTCCCCTTGTTGGTAGAGGGCATAAAAAAACTTCATGAGCACTGCAAGAAAAACGATGAACGAGTGGCGGTATATGTCGAGGCAGGTTGGAAGAACAAATCCAACTGGCACTTGTCACCGAAAGACACACGGGCGAGCGCAGCCAAGAAAGGCGAGCATGTAGGTCGCAACCAAGAGACCGGTCGCAAGATAGTCGAAATGCTGAGGCATTACGGAATACAAGTCATGGAGCAATCTCCTTTGCGCAAATGCTGGCAAGGTAAATACGGCAAGATCACCCATGAGGAATTGAAGCGGTTGTGCCAGATGAGCGGGATAGAGTTTAACAGACCCCGCAGCAACCAAGAAGAAAGGGACGCAGCCCTTCTCGCTATCACCTGCTCCGGATTGCCCATTAAATACAAAGTCGTTGAATCAAACTTTAATAAGTGATATGGACTTGCAAGAATTAAGAGAGCGACAAAGCTGGACCCTTCGCCAAAAGATAGACCACAGCCTCGGTGTGATAGACCAATTCATATCACGTCTAAACGGTCAGGTTTACGTTGGGTTCAGTGGCGGAAAGGACAGCACCGTACTACTTGATTTATGCCGTATCGTCAAACCCGATATAAAGGCAGTTTTCTGCAATACGGGCAATGAATATCCCGATATAGTCAGGTTCGTCCGAGAACTTAAAAATACAGAAGGATATGACATTGAGATTATATATCCAACATTAAAGCCTGCACAGATATTTGAAAAATATGGATTCCCAATTATTAGCAAAGAGGTAAGCGAAGCTATATATGCAGGGAAACACAACCCTTTATCGGTAAAGGGGAAGGCCGCCTTAGGGTTATTAAGAGGGCGTAAATTTAAGGGTGAAATTCCTTTAAAATATAGAAAATTTATTCGATCGCAATTTGATATAAACAATAAATGCTGTTACGCTTTAAAGAAACAACCGTCACGTATGTATCAAAAAAATACAGGGCTATATCCCATATTGGGGACTATGGCATCAGAGTCAAGATTAAGGCAGCAAAGTTACCTAAGACAAGGAGGTTGCAATTCTTTCGACGGGAAAACGATAAAGTCATTACCTCTATCTATCTGGCTTGAAGAAGACATTTGGGCATACATAAGAGATAGAGGGTTGAAAATTTCAGACATATACCATAAAGGAGCCAAACGAACCGGTTGTATGTTCTGCGGATATGGTTGCCAATTCAAAGACGACAACCGGCTTCAACTTTGCTATGAGTTATACCCCAAGATGTACAATTACTTCATGAACTATACGAACAACGGCGTTACTTATCGAGAAGCGATGAGAAAGGTATTAGCTGTAAATGGGCTGTTTCTCCCAGATGAAAAGCCAAAAACACTTTTCGATTGAAATAAGAATCTAAAATAAACAAATGATATGACAGCAGAAGAATTTATAAAATCGGTAAGCGCAGAAGATTGCGCAGGCGGGCATATATACCGTAGAGTTTCAGAAGATGATGCCTTAAAAGCTATTGAGATGACAAGACTCGAAAAATCGCAGACATTTGTCGGTATGCAGGGCTGGATATGCCCTAAATGCGGTAGAGTTTATTCGCCAATGACATCTATGTGCACATATTGCCACAACGAAAACATCATAAATTCACCTTATTGTGGTATGTAAATTTTAGTATTATGAGCGAACAGGTATTATCAATAGAACAAATGCTATGAAAACGAACCAACTGATGAAAAGAAAGATGGGTGAATTTAACGTAACCCAGCGGACAAAAGACGGATTTTTTTGCGCCACAGAGCTGTTGAGGCAATGGAATGAATATGCAAATCTAAATAGGGGGAATTCCCCCCATTTAAAGCAAAAGGATTTGAAAGAGTTCTTTTCCAATAAAAACACAAAAGAATTTATAGATGCTTTGTTGGAGGAAGAAAAATTGAATACGGAGAATCTTGCGTATTTAAAATCAAGAGGTAAAAGCGGAGGAACATGGATGCACCCTGTATTGTTCGTCAAATTTGCGATGTGGCTAAATCCAAGATTTGAAGTGCAAGTAATCAAATTCGTCTATGACGAGATGATAAAGTACCGCAACGAAGCCGGCGATGCCTACAACAAACTAGGCTCGGCCGTTTCAAAGATCGTTCGGAAAGACTTCATGCCCCAAGCCATGCAGAAAGTAGGCGAAGCGTTGAACTGGATTGTGTTCAACGAGCATGAAAGGAATATCCGCAACCAATACGGCGAAGAAAAGAAACAGCGGGAATTGTACGAGCTGGAAAGAAAAGTCGCCGACCTTATCAACGAGGGCTTTATCAAGAGCTACGACCAAATGATAACCTATCTGAAAAACGTTTACCGGCACAAGTACCTGCCGGCTGTATTCTCATAACCCAGAATTGTTAAAACAAGAATAGCCATGATTATAGCCAAGCAAGTTATATCCTCCATTATCGAGGAAAAGAAAAAGAATAACAAGGAGCCCTCCACAGCGAGCTTTACCGAGATACAGTCGGTGGTTATCCAGTCGCTTAAATCCGAGATAAACGAGCTATGCAAAACCGGTGAGATTGACAAGCACAAGACCCTGAACGGGTGGGCATTTTCAATCACTGAAACCACAAATTAAAAAATGTTTAATCATTTGATTTACAGATGTTTATATTTTTCAAAAAGTAAATAATATATTAAATTTACCATGTAATAAATAAGAACAATTATGAGCACAATCTTACAGTTTCCCAACCGTTTCACGTCAGTGGAAATTGTCATATTATGAGTAAAATTCATGAGTTTATAAAAAGAAAATAGGAACTAAATATACATGGGACGAAATAGAAAAATGGGATTGGACTATTTTCCTTTTGACATAGACACATTTCAAGATATAAGAATACGAAAGTTAATCAAGTATCAAGGCGGTAAAGCTATGACGGTATATGCTCTCCTGCTATGTCTTATCTACAAGGGTGGGTACTACATGATGTGGGACGAAGAGTTGCCCTTCATTATTTCGGAACAGACCGGGTTTGAAGAGGCATATATATCAGAAGTGATTAAGAGCTGTCTGGCACTGGGGTTATTTTCCAAAGAATTATTTGAAATGGAACATGTGTTGTCATCGAAAGGAATACAGGAACGATACAGGGACATTTGCAAACAGATCAATCGGAAATGCGATTTCGTCGAATATTCCCTTATTTCTTCCGAGGAAAAACATATTTCCTCCGAGGAAATGCCCATAAACTCTGAGAAAATACCACAAAAGAAAATAAAAGAAAAAGGAAAAAAAGAAATACTCTCTAACGAGAGTATAAAGAAAAAAGCGGCGTCCGCCGCCACGCACGAAAGGAAAGAAGCCTTTTATCATTCCCTTATCCCTTATGCCGACAAGTACGGGAAAGAAATGCTTCGGGCATTCTTCGACTATTGGTCGGAGATGAACGCCTCCCAAACGAAAATGAGATTCGAGAAACAGCCCACATGGGAGCTCTCAAAGCGGCTCGCCACATGGGCAAACAACGAGAAAAAGTATGAAAAAAATAGAAGAGCTGCTACCGGAAAGACCAAACAGGAGCGATATGCAGAGTTTGCAGAAGCCATCGCCACCAAGCTGGCAACGGGAGATACAGGCAACCTACAAGACGGGGGAGAATCTGCTCTGCCTTTTTAGCCCCGACAAGCAGACGGAATACTGCAAAAACGAGGAGCGTTGTTTCACCGGATATGCACCGAGTATTGCAAGAGTTGCCCGGACATTTGGAGATAGCGTAGCTGAATCATGGCTGTCCATACAGCTCTTTGAACTCGCAGAATTTTCAAAAGTTCGAAATGGCATGGAACCAGCAGATTTTATCGAACTGGCACGGACAATTATCTTAGGTTATGGCCGTTTTAAGCTCACCGAGTTCATGGTATTCTTCCAGCGATTCAAACAAGACAAATACGATCAATTTTTCGGCACTTTTACTCCGGGTACAGTGACAAGGTCATTGAAAAAATTTAATTCTGACAGGGAGAATCTATTGCGGTTCTATGAAGACAAAAAAAGGCAGGAGGAAAGGAAACGGGAATGGGAGCTGCGTGAAAAGGAGAAAGCGACACCCGGTCAGATTCAAGAAATTATCGACAAATACAGCAAAAAGGAAAGTTTAGTATGAAAGACATAGAGCTTTACAACGACTCATTCCAGAATTATAAAGTCTATGGGCTGCCAAAAGCCCAGCAACCACGCATGGTATATCGACGGAGACAACAAAAACGGCGAGAGCGCATTGGCAGGCAAACAATTCTTCTCGTCCGACAGCGAGTTCCGTCCGGCCGAGTTCATGCACTTCTGTTCCAAAATGCTCGTGAAAGAACCGAAAGAAGCCGGCAAATCCCCCTGCATGATACTGTTCTGCGAGTACGAACAACAGTTCAAATTCATAGAGTTAGGACGCAAATACGGGTTAAATCACTACATACCGCTGGTTTTCCGCAAGGACTTCTCGGCGCAAGTGTTGAAAGCAAACATGAAGGTCGTCGGCAACTGCGAATACGGTCTTATCCTTTATCGGGACAAGTTGCCCAAATTCAACAACAACGGGAGAATGATTTTCAACTGCTTCGACTGGGTGAGGGACAACACCACGCCCAAATGCCACCCTTGCCAGAAACCTGTCCCGCTTCTCAAACGGTTGATAGAGATATTCACGGACAAGGGCGATGTTGTCATTGACCCGTGCGCAGGATGCGGCACGACCCTGTATGCGGCAGCCTCATTGGGAAGAAAGGCATATGGTTTCGAGGTCAACAAGCAATTTTATAACGACGCAAATGAAAAGGTCTTGAAAAGAATACAAGTCAGTTTATTTCAATAAATTATAAAAATCATACAGATATGGGAGAAATAGAACTTATGAAAGGAGGAGAGCAATGAGAAAAACGATATTAGATGCCTGTTGTGGGGGAAAGATGTTCTACTTCGACAAACATGACGAAAGAGTTCTTTTTCAAGATATTCGAAAGGTATCTACTCATTTATGCGATGGTAGATCATTTGAAGTAAATCCCGACATACAAGCCGACTTTACAAATATGCCCTATGAGGATAAATCTTTTTCGATGGTAGTTTTCGATCCGCCTCACTTATTAAGGAATGCTGGAAAGTCAAAGATGGCAGATATGTACGGAAGTTTGAACGAAAAAGCATCGCCAACAGGCTACCAACAAATTAAATACGGAGCTCTGTATTCAGATTGGCGTGATATGCTGGCAAAGGGATTTAAAGAATGTTTTCGAGTCCTGAAACCCGGAGGATTTTTAATTTTCAAATGGAACGAAACAGATATCAAGGTTTCTGAAATTTTGAAGCTCACACCTGAAAGACCAATATTCGGGCATATATCCGGCAAACGTTCTAATACACACTGGATTTGTTTCATGAAAGAAATTATAAAGGAGGAATAAGAGATGTTTATTTTAAAATGGATAAAAGCAAAGAAAAACGGTATACCATTATATATTAAAGACAAATGGTATAATTATAGGGCGATGATGACAGAAAGTAAAGCGAAAACAACAGATCATATACAGATATACGATGACAATGGAAAATATATCGTCCCCAAAAAAGGAGTTACTGTTAATGTTTTTTTCTCAAAAAAGAAAGTTATAGCTACTTATGTAATAATAGGGATTCATGAAGAATCGCGGAATAAGGATTGGTTATATGCTTACGATTGGGTAAATGTAGATTTATTTTTCGTCGGAAACATAAAAAAGATATGAGAAAGGAGATAAGCCATGAAAGAAAAGGAAAAAATCGACTGGTTGAAATCACATTGTTTTTCTGAGTTCGCCAGTATGTACGGAAAAGTGTTCGATGATTTGTCCGAGACTCAACCTATATTTTGCGTTTGTGGAAAACTGGCAACCGGTCTACATGAACGAACCTGTAAAAAATTCAACAACAAAGTAGAAAGAGAAGTTCTTAGAAGACTCGCACACTTATTACCCTATTACTTAACACGTAAAAAATTGAGATATGGAAGTAAACGAAATCATGGAAGCGGTACGCAGGATGCGGCACGACCCTGTATGCGGCAGCCTCATTGGGAAGAAAGGCATATGGTTTCGAGGTCAACAAGCAATTTTATAACGACGCAAATGAAAAGGTCTTGAAAAGAATACAAGTCAGTTTATTTCAATAAATTATAAAAATCATACAGATATGGGAGAAATAGAACTTATGAAAGGAGGAGAGCAATGATTGAACGATTAAAATGCTGTATCAACATTCTGTTTGCAAAGCAATATATCGTTTTTACGGCAGACAAATACAAGATAGGTAAGTTCGGATCAGGATATATCCGTACAACTAATAAGGCATTCTTACAAGCGGCTATTGAGGTTATAGAGGAAATAGACAGTCATCTAGTTGAAGTTAATGAGAAAAATTGATAAACAATGAAAATAGAAGATATTGAAAATGCCGCATTAGACTGTGCCCTATTCGAGGATTATTACTATAACCCCGACTTGCAGCCTGCATATATAGATGGTTTCACGCGTGGAGCAAACTGGCGTATTGATTCAGTGTGGCATGAGGCAAGTGAAGAGCCCGAAAGAAATAGAATATATCTTGCTCAACTTGGAAATAGCACCCTTGATACCTTTTATTATTCAGGAAATTGGGAGAGATTTTCACGTGGAGTTAATATGCAACGCTGGGCATACGTAGAAGACTTGTTGCCCAATAAAAAGGAAGTCGTATAACAGAAATAATAATGTAAAAAACAAGGAAGAATTTATGATACGGAAAGTAGAAATGTACCAAGCCGTGTGCGATAATTGTGGTAAGGATTGTAGCAATGAAGATTATTATGCATGGCCAGAAGAAAGACTGGCCATAGAAGATGCTCTTTATATGGGCTGGCAAATTATCGATGATAAGCTATACTGCCCGAACTGCTTTGAATACGATTACAAAATAGGCGGATACAAACCAAAAAAGAAAAGCGTATGACAGTACAAGAATTGATTGACGAACTTATGAAAGTTCCAAATAAGTCAGCCGAAGTGTTTTATCTTTCAGATAGTGGCGATTTCTTTAATAATTTAAAAGTCTATTCTATGGGTAAGATATATGGAGACGACGAGGTTACAGAAGTTTATCTAATTAATGGCGATTGAAATATGAAAAAAATAATGTTCAATGATAAATACGGACTTACACAAGCCGTACTTGAAGGAAGAAAAACTCAGACAAGGCGGATAATGAATCCACAACCGGAGGACTGTTCTACGGTACATCGTTGGTATAAATCAGCATATTGGAAGGACAAACCCATGAGTTTGGTTGTCAACGAAGATGGTAGTGTTTATTGTGAGTTCTGTGGTTATGGAGCAAAGCTGGAAGGAGGTAGCATATTCCGACTCCCGTATAAAGTAGGTGAAATCGTAGCCGTCGCTCAAAGCTACAATTCCTTTTACAATGATGAGTGCAATCCTAATTTATTCCCAAACGGTGCAGGCTGGACAAATAAAATGTATGTGAAGCCGGAGCTAATGCCACACAGAGTTAGGATAACAGCCGTAAGAGTGGAGAGGTTGCGGGATATATCTGATGTTGATTGTATGGCAGAGGGGATTAATTACTATGAGCAAGAGGGTTTTTCTTGGTGTTCAACGGGAAAATTATTTGATACACCTCGTGAAGCCTATGCTGCACTAATTGATAAAGTAAGCGGTAAAGGCACATGGGAGAGAAACCCCTATGTATTTGTGTATGATTTCGAACTGGTAAAGTGAAATTATGAAAGTAGATAAAATAGAGGCATTTGATTATATGCTCCACCTTTTTGAAGAGTGGCGGGATAATCATGAAACGATTAAGGGCAAACCGTTTCCTAAACTTACAGCCATGAAACTGCTGTTTTTGGCTGCTGCTCCTAAGGAAGAAGGAGGCGATGACCTTTTGGATATATTCGATAATTTCTATGCTATGCCATATGGCCCGGTGGAGAGTGATGTATATAATGCGATTCAGGAAGACAAACTTCCTTCGTTTTCGGTTAAATATCGTAGTATTGAACCAAGAGAAGGTGCGGAACCATATAACGCAAAAAGATATAATGGCAAGCTTTATCACAGAGTAAGAAATGCGGTAAATGATCTGAAAGAGAAAAACGAAAAATTGGTATTACTAAATGCTTTTGAACTAGTAGAGATTACTCATAGATGGTCTAGTTGGAGTCGGGCGATGGATTTTGCTGAATTTATGAAGCAATTGAGTGCCAAGATGTCTATTGATTCTATTAGGGATTCAAGTAAGATATTCGATTTAAAATGAAATATGATTATGGAAAGAAAAGTAGGAGAAATATTTGAGTACAACGGAGAATGGTATCAGTGTATTCATACAAAATCTTTTGGATGTGAGAATTGTGATTTAGCTACCAAGAGTAATATTCATTGTAGTGATGTATTTGAGATAAGAGGAGAATGTTTATCATGTTATAGAAAAGATGGTAAATCTGTAATCTTCAAGAAACTTGAAAAGGTCGGAGAGCCTATTAGGATAGAGAATAAATCATACCAGAAAATAAAGGTTTCTGATGCTCTTTGTAATAATTGTGCTTTTTATGATAATTTTTCAAGAGACTGCAAATTGAATGGCCACATAAATCATTATCCAACATATTCATGCTTAATAAATGAAATGTTTGTAGAAATTAAACAAAACAAAGAAAATATGGAAGAAAGAGAATATTCAGAAGAGGATATGAAGAATAATCCTCGTTTTAAACACCATAAAAATATTGAACAAGTTATCAATATGCAAAAGATGAAACCCTTTGACCTTGAAGCAGCCAAAGCAGGCAAACCAGTCTGCACGAGAGATGGTAGAAAGGCAAGGATTATTTGCTTTGATAGAAACTGGGAATATCCCATTGTTGCTCTTATAGAATGTGAGAATGGTGAAGAAATGATTAGTGCATGTGATAAAGATGGAAAAGCCAGAATTTATGAAACACAGGGTACTGACCTTATGATGCTCCCTCAGAAGAAAGAAGGGTGGGTGAGAATATATAAATCTGCATCTAATGTGTATTATTTGTCTAGTAATATTTATAAGACTGAAGAAGAGGCAAAACATTCTAGTGATTGCTGCTATGTAGGTGCTTCTAAAATTTCTTGGGAGGAATAAACTATGTGGATAGCAAGGGACGAAAGTGGAAAATTGTTTATGTACTCAACTAAACCATTTAAACGTGAGTGTACATGGGGATTTAGAGACAAAAATACTACTGTTGTTGTATTAAGTGACAGTTTATTCCCAGAAGTAAAATGGGAGGATAAAGAACCAAGAGAGTTGATATTGAAATAATTATATAAGACAATAAATAATGAAACGAATCATTGAAGAAATAGAGGAATCCGTAAGGATACACGGACATGACGGGCAGCAAGGATTGGGTATATGGCTCGATTACCTCGTCGATATGTTCGATGTGAAATACATCGTTAACGGGACATATGACAAACACTTGGAAGATAAAGCAAAGGAAGACGAACACCTGTTTAATGCCACTATATTGTGGCTTGAAATAGTAAGCAAGGGAATCGAGTCGAGCGGCTGGATAGATGTGTTCGGGAATATATACGAGGAGATGTATCAATCAAAAGGAAAATCTTCGATGCTGGGACAGTTCTTTACACCGGAAGGATTATGTACCATAATGGCGAAAATCAATGGGGGAATAAGCGGAAAGACAGGAGACCCTGCGTGCGGCTCGGGGCGGACATTGCTCGCTGCATATACAGAGAATAAAAGCGGCTACTACGTCGGCGAGGACATAGACGGAATTAGCTGCAAAATGTGTGCCCTCAATTTAATGGTTCACGGGGCAAGAGGGCGGGTTATTTGCCACGACACGATTGCAAGCCCGGTGTACTTTAATTGGGGCTACGAGATTAACGAGGTACGTTACCCTATTCCCACTCCGTTTTACTCTCTCCGACTTATATCAAACGTTAGGACTGATGAAGAGATAGTTAAGATTGAAAATAACGTTGAACAGTTAAAATTATTTTGATATGGACATTGAAATATTGAAAGGGGAGTACAGCCGGAAGATGGAGAAGGCTCTGAGAAGGGGCGACTTCGCTCTGAAATAAAGCAAGAATTTACTTGCTAATCAGATTGATTTTTAGTATATTTATATAAGTTTTAGGTTATTGTTTTAGGATATGAGCAAAGGTAAATTTAACGATGTCAAAGATGACATCATTTCCTGTATACGGGAGGGCGATTCTAATATCTTAGCCTGTAAAAAGGTGGGTATAAGTAAGAGTACATTTTACGAATGGTTAGAGTCTTATCCGGACTTTTCGGCCTCTTTAAAAAAGGCGAGAAAAGAGTTTCGTGAAACTATCGTTCAAACGTTGGAGCAATCACTTTGGAAGCGTGCTGCCGGTTATGAGATTGAAGAGTCTAAAAATGAATATAGAACTTTAAAGGACGGGAGTAAAGTGCTTGTAAAGTCAAGCAAAATAACGAAGCACTTCCCTCCGGATACTGGTGCACTTATATTTGCTTTGACGAACTTAGACCCTGAAAATTGGAAAAACAGACAGGATAATAGGCTTTCTGTCGATGATGGCATAAGCGGATTTAAAATATCTGTTGTACATAAAGAAGGTACACCACCGATAGCCAACAGTGAAGATGACATCGCCGACTGACATATTCGCAACCTTGCCTTTATTTGACAGCATGATGAATAGTAACGAGCGTATAATAATTAATCAGGGTGGAACGTCTTCTGGCAAAACCTATACGATATTGCAGTTGCTAGTATATTATGCTCTCTCTTTTGTCAATAAAGTTATAACTGTTGTCGGACAAGATATACCTAACTTGAAGAAGGGAGCATATCGAGATGTCAAGACGATAATAGGTAATAGCGATTTTTGCTCTGATAAGTTCTCGTTCAACGAGAGCGACAGAATTGTAAAGTGCGTTACCGGTTCCATAATAGAATTTGCTTCGTTTCAGAATGAGCAGGATGCCAAGAGTGGAAAGCGAGATTATTTGTTTGTCAATGAAGCTAATGGTATACCTTATCCTGTATATTGGCAGCTTGCCATTCGTACAAGAAAGCAGATATTTATCGATTATAACCCGACAGCTCGTTTCTGGGTACATGATAAGATAATAGGGAAGCCAGAAGCAAAGCTATTCATTACTGATCATCGCCACAATACTTTTCTCTCCGAAGAGGAGCATGATAAGATAGAAGGGATTGAAGATAAGGAGCTTCACCGTGTATATGCGAGGGGAAAGACTGGAAGACTCCGAGGTATGGTTTATGACAATTACGATATTGTCGATTCTATGCCTGATAATTACAAGGGTAGATGGTTGGGACTTGACTTTGGATATAACGACCCAACGGCATTGGTTGATGTTCGTTTATCTGGTGGCGATTTATGGATTGATGAGATTCTATTTGAAGGAAAGGTAACCAATCCCGATATTTCGAGAGTTGTTCGACAGAATGGAATGGCATCCATTACCATTATCGCCGATAGTGCAGAACCTAAGAGCATAGAGGAATTGAAGAGGTTCGGGCTTAGGATAGAGGGAGCGAAGAAAGGGAATGATAGTATAAGACTAGGTATTTCGGTATTGAAAAGATATAAGTGGCATGTGACAAGGCGAAGTACGAATATAAGGAAAGAGCTGGCAAATTATAAGTGGGAAGAAGGAGATGATGGAGAACCTACAAATGAGCCTATCGAATTATTCAATCACTCGCTAGATGCTATCCGCTATGTAGCCCTCAATAGATTGTTTACACCGCCACAACATAAGAAGATATTTAAACTCGGAAATATATGAAAAGAGAAAAAAGAAAGACATGTACGACGGCTCATTTTTTAGCCATCATGGAATGTTTAACCGAAGAATCGGTAGAAAGTGTAAAAGGAGCTAAAAGAGTTTCTACATTCAAAGGAAAGCCGTTAAAAACAGACATAAACGGTATTATGTACGGTGAATTGTTGCAGTTAATGGAAATAAAGACGACCTCGGAAGAATTTATAAAGCCCATGCAGATTGTTGAGGGACTTACCGAGGAGGAGGTTTTGAAAGCTGATATATCTGTCACGGCTGGATATAGAAATTGGATTATAGATGAGGTTAAGAGGGTTTCCAAAATGTTTGAGGCACTCGGTGAAACAATGAGCTATTCATCGGAAGAGATAGCCGCAGGAGTAACATCGTTGAATTTTGGCACATTCGGTATTGTCGATTCTTATGCCAAACGTATGGGAATAATAGATCATGATTATGTTCTTCAATGTGTGCCGTGGGTAGTTATCTATCAATGTATGAAGATGGATAACGAAGTAGTAGCTTATCAAAGGAGATTGCAAAAGTTAATTTACAAGAAAAAATGATGGAGGATAAGATAAGGGAGATCGTAGAGTCCATGGGCTTCTCTTTCTCAATAGGAGATATATATCATTTGAACCAGTGGCTTCAACAGCCTGAGAAACTTCCTGCCGTATTGTATGTAATGCCTATCAATGGAGGAGGAGAAATAACAGTTTCGGGAATGTTGAAGAAGAATATAGAGCCTTTGTTATTCTTTCTCGACCATGAGGGAATAGATCCGGAAGGAGAAGATACGAATACTATTATAGAGCGAATGCGTTCTGCCGTCGAGGAATTTGTTGTTCGGGTAAACGACACCCGATATTTTGAACCAATAACCGCATGGAGTTGCCATGATGTAATCAGGGATATGGCGATACAGTGTTCAGGAGTATCAGTTTCTTTGAATCTTAAAGAATCGACAGGAAAATGCGTATAAGGGAAATTCTACAAGAAGAATTGGAGTGGCTCAAAGGCAAGATTGTAGAACAGTTGAGAGCTACCGGAACAACGGTAACGGGACAGACGGCCGATAGTATCGAGGTCTATATAGAAGGCAATGAAAAGGAAATCGAAGCCTATTTACTAGGGCGACCTGCATTTTCCACGGTTGAGAAAGGTAGGGCTGCGGGGGGTGTTCCATCTAATATGGTAGATATTATCAGGCAATGGATTATTGACAAAGGAATATCGGTAAGGCAAGTTCCATACATTCGCCAACCGTCTGAGAACTGGCAACCGAAATATACGGTCGAGGAAAGAAGCCTGAATATGGCAGCGGGAGCTATAAGCCATACGATAGCCACAAAGGGTACGAAGCTATATAGGGAAGGAGGACGAGCAGACATTTACACTCCATTTATAGATGAGTTTCTTAGACGGGTAGAAGATAAGATTTATTTAGGGTATAAACTTGAAATATTAGAAAGATTATGACAAGCGAAAAAGATTATTCAACAGTACAAATGAGTAATATGGGATATTGTTTCTCTCCATTTGTAATTGATATAGAGGCAAATAGTTCTTTATTGCAAGATATAACCATTATTATTTCTTGCTCACACATTTCAAATGATTATAAAGAACGTTGGAGCGTTGATTATAAGACTAATTTTAAAAAGGATATTAGATACATATTACAGTCATTATTCGAGTATGAAGGTTTAAACCCACACATGTATGCAGGTATGGTAGAGAATACTTCTAAACAATTTAGGATTATTGTCGATGTGCAGACATCAGACTCATTAGAGTCTCATGATATGGGTACTATTAATTTCATATATGGAGCTGTTGAGCCTTATAAAAGATATAATTCTTCAAATATTCCAATCCATGTTAAACAGTTTGTTGAATTCCCGTTTTCTGTTAATTTCTTATTGAAGGAAGGTGCACTTGTACAGACTAATTCACTTGAATTAGTAGAGTATAAAGGTGTGAACGACAACCTCGTCTGTATCTTTTTGGATAAGCCAAAAATTTCGATCGGCAAATCTTATCTTGTATATGTTGAAAACGATAAAGAAATAGTCGTTGATACAGATTCTCTTTATCCTATTATAGAGACATGGGATAGTGGTAAAACTGTATATTATGTGACAACCTATGGATGCACCGATGGTGTATATTTGATGTGGTTAAATAGATTGGGAGGAAGGAATTATTTCCTTTTCAAGAAAAAAGGAGAGACACTTAAAGTTGATGGAGAAGAATATAATAAAACACTATCTTATAAAGATAGATTAGTCGATAATTCCGTTCAGCAAAATAAGACAGCGACTCGTGTTGTCACGCTTTCTGTACCGATGGCTGATAAGAATGAATATAGTTATATAGAAGATGTTCTATATTCCCCAGAGGTGTATGTTTATGACATAGATAAATATGCCTTTATAAAGGTAAATGTACAGACTGGGGATTTTGAACGGACGAGTGCTGAACTTCAAGATTTTGTTTTCAAGATTGAATTACCCGAAGAGTTAACAATAAAGATATGAAAGAGGAACTATATATCAAGGGTGAAAGTGTCGATTTGGGCGACAGTGAGATAACACTCAATTTCAAGAGCAATTTGTTAGGGGACATTTCCAAGATAACAGCCTCGAACAGTTATACGATAACCCTACCGAGGACGGATAAGAATATACGGCTGTTGGAATTTCCCGATGTTGCCGGGCATGAGAGCTACATGATGAGGGACTATTTCAATGCGGAGTATTACAGGAATGGAATAAAGCTATTTGACGCAAAAGCCGTTCTTATATCGTGTAGCGAATCCGGCTTTAATGTGGCCTTGACTTGGGGAATGAGTGAGAAATTTATTCAGCTCATGAACGATGATAGGAGCATACAGGAATTTGCCGATATGGCTTTGCCGTGGAACAGCTCTACGACATACGACAACGGACTGGTTGACGGTCAACTGTCACACGGTTATATCCGTCATAATACGGGTATAGATGTAGATTCAAATCGAGACAAGATATTTATACACCCGTCGGTCAATTGCATGAGGCTGTTGGAGGAAATAGCCTCATATTACGGTCTTACAATGGAGTGGGGAAGTTATAAGCAATATATAGAACTGTTGTACTTGCCCCTCATCTCACAGAAAGCAAGCTCGAAGTATAATTTTTTTGAAGCGAATATTACAGGTACACTTGATAGTGATATTAAGTATGTAAAATTTACCCAAATAAATAGAGTTGATGGTATAAATATTTCTAATACAGAAACATACGGAGATGTTGTTAGAATATATGAAACATCTCTTGACTGGGAATTAGACATCCTTATTTCTACAAATAAACATAATACTCTTAATGTGGTAGAATTAGCCTTTCATTCAAATGCACAATATATTAAGAGTTTACAAATTAGCTCAAATGATATTGGATTGTGTGCTTATAAAGGAGTTATACCTTTTGATATTACAGAATATAGTAATATAACAATTAGAATACGTATAAACAATGGGGCGTTATTAGGTATTATAAAAAGTTATATAAAAATTTTTAGCGAAGATGTTCAGTCTGTATCTTATAACCAATATTACCCTATTGGTATTAACCTGCCGAATATATCGGTAGTCGATTTCATAAAGCAAATATGTTTGTTGTTCGGGTTGTTCGCCATAAAAATCGATACCGGTGTCTTTTTCATGCCTGTAAGCAAGATAATAGATAATAAAAAAAAGGCGGTCGATTGGAGCAAGAAATTAGTACCGACAGGGTGGACGGCCAAAGAGACCTCGTACACGTTTGGGGACTTTGCACAAAAGAACTATTTCCGTTACGAGGAGAACGAGAACGCCAAGAGTGCCGACGGTTATATGGTTGTACAAAATAAGACTCTCGACTATGAAAAAGACTTATTGAAACTCCCTTATACTGCCGGGGGTGACAATGGGGACATGAGGGCTGTTCCATATTTCAAATGGAGTGACGACGGTACGATCGTGGAGCTTGAAGATTGCGGAGACAGGATTATGCAGCTTGTAATCTCTTTTGATAGTCAAGGTAAGGAGGATGCCCGTTTAGACTTTTCAGACCTTAAATTTCAAAACCGGGTATCACGTTTCGGCTTGTCTTCTTATCAAGACCTCATCAAGTCGCCGTTTGTGATTAAGGACACATTCAGGCTTACTGAGATAGATTTGAAAAACCTCGATTACACGATACCTGTATATATAGAGCGATATGCGGCATTCTTCGCTATTATCTCTATAAAGTCGCAAGGTGATTATTCAGAGTGTGAATTACTTAAATTATTATGAATACTATAAATGTTTTAGGTTATGGCAGAGAAAGAGATTATCCTCAATGTTAAAGTACAAACAAATACAGAAGCAGCGATTAAACAAATAATGGAGCTGAATACCCAAATAGAAAGGGAAAAGAATTTGCAAAAAGAGTACAACCAATGGTTAAAGGAAGGGACTGTTTCTTGGGAAGAATATAATCGGGAAATGGAGCTTTCAAAACAACATGTTACCGAATATTCTACAAAGATACGAGCTCTTAGGAAAGAGATTCAAAATAATATTAAAGTTGAATCGGATTTAAGAGGTTCACTTGTTCAACTGCGTGCGGCTTTATCCAATCTGACTGCCGAATATGACAATCTAAGTAAGGCGGAACGGGATTCGGCGAAAGGGAAAGAATTACAAGAAAAGATTAATGCTGTTACAAAAGAGCTTAAAGGAGCAGAAGAGGCAACCGGTCGATTCAACCGGAATGTAGGTAACTATGAAAATGCAATCAAAAACGTATTTGGGAACAATCAGCTTGTTGCAGGAATTCAGGCTGTAAGGAATGGTGTTATAGGGGTAAGTAAGGCTTTTGATCTTCTTAAATCTCACCCGGTAATTGCTGTTATAAGTGTCATTACGGCATTATTCTTGAAACTGGCAAATTCAGCAAAGAACAACGAAGAACAATATGTTAAGTTGCAGCAGGTATTGGCTCCGTTGAAAATGGCAATGGACGGAATAACAAGGGTTGTTGAATCTATTGTAGATGTTTTTCTTTCTGCCGCACAAGCTGTTACTGGTTTGGTGGGTGCTTTTTTGGATTTTATTGGAGTAGGAGATAGCATAAATCAAAATTCAAAGGATTATATAGAACTTGAAAAGCAGAAATTAGATTTAGCCAATAAAGAAAGGAGCGACCTTGTAGAGAATGCGAAATTAAGTATGGAAGCCTCTGATTTGAGGGCGAAATCTGCTCAGAAGGATAAATATTCAGCAGAAGAACGCATACAATTCTTGAATGAAGCCATAGATAAGGAAAAAGCTATGGCAGACAATGAGTTGGAACAAGCGAAACAGAGATTAGAAATAGCTAAAAAAGAAGCTGAGCGAACAAAAAATAGTAAAGAAGTGAATGATGAATTGGCACAAGCAGAAGCTAATTTGTACAATGTTCAAAAAGAATATAATACAAAAACAAGGGAGTTATATTCACAACGTTCAGAGGCTCAAACTAAATTAAATCAAGAGGAGGAACAACGGTTACAATTAGTGCAAGAGCGTTCGGATAAAGAGCTTGCAGCTATGCGTGCTCTCCGTGATTCTGAAAATGCGCTAATTAAAGATAGTTTTGAAAAACAGAAAGCAGACATAAATGCAAGTTATGATGATCAGATAGCAGATTTAAAGAAGCGAATGGAAACAGAAGAGAATCTAACGACCGAAGCGAAGGCCGCCATGAGTGCCACAATAGCCAACTTGGAAAAGCAGAGAGATGCAGAGTTAGCAGAAGTGAATGAGGAATCGATTCGGGAAAAGTTAGAGCAAGAAGCTGCTTATATTGAGCAGAGGCTTCAATTGGCAACAGAGGGTACAATTCAGGAATATAGTTTGAAAGCTGAACAACTCAAAAAGGAAAAGGAGATAGAACTATCCAATACAAAACTGACTGCCGAGCAGAAACAACTGATTGAGGACAGTTATCAAAAGAAGCTCGACGAAATGACATCTGAGTATGAGCGGAAAAAGCAAGAGAAAGCTATGGAAGCATTGGAACTCGAACTGTCCAACAGGTTGGCAGCCGCAAAGATAGCCGGAGAAGATGAGTTGCAAGTCGAGCTTGAAAATGCCAAGAAACGGCTTGATTCCTTACAGCAGTTAGAGGGAGAAAGCGATGCCGAGTTCAAAGCCCGACAACTCGAAGCCCAGCAGGAATATTTGGATGCCAAAGAGGAACTTGCCCAGAGGGAAATAGAAATAGAACAAGCGAAGTTCGAAGCGGCATCTCAAATTACAGGAGCTCTATCGGGGTTATTCGAGCAGCTTGGAGAGGACAATAAGGCATTTATGATTTTATCGAAGACATTAGCATTGGCAGAAGTTGCTATTAACACAGGAAAAGCAATATCTTCGGCTGTTGCTGCGTCTGCTACAAAGGGTATTTTTGGTATTGCAGAAGCTGTTTCTTTAATCGCGACGATAATCACCAATATGACAACCGCGATAGGAATTATAAACTCGGCCAAGTTTGCCGATGGTGGTCTTGTAGAAGGCCCCGGAACGGGAACGAGCGACAGCATACCCGCTATGTTGTCTAACGGTGAGAGCGTGATGACAGCAAGAGCTACCTCCATGTTCGCTCCGCTACTGTCTGCTATTAATGTAGCCGGAGGAGGTGTGCCCATACAAGTTCGGGAAAAAAGCAGTCAGGCTCTCGGTGAGGAGATGATTGCACGAGCCATTGCACGAGGCATGCAAGATGTCCACCCGATTGTTTCCGTTACGGAGATTAACAAGGTGGGTTCACAAGTTAAAGTGGTAGAGAATTTAGGTTCCATTTAATTGTTCGATTCATGAAAGTACACGAATGTATAGAGATAAGCCGTCCCATATTGGAAGCGATGAGGCGTGCCGGAGTCAATCTGGACGATGTTAAGTACCTTGAAATGTACAAGCGTTTCCTAACGATGAAGGGAGAAGGGTTAAAAGTGTCTTATATCGCCGAGAAATTGAGCGATGAGTACCAGATAAGGCCGAGAAAATTCTATTACATCTTGAAAAAGTTCGATTCCGTTGTTTAATTATATGTGTTGTGTTTCGAGTGGCGTGTGTCCGTGAGGATATGCGCCATTTTTTTTGCTGCAAAATCCGTGCAGTTGAATCCCTTCTTATCATTCTGTTTGATAGGTTATTCCTTCGTAAATTTGGAATAAACCAATGATTGGATAATGGTATTAAAAATATATTCTCAAATAGCGAACGAGTCGGAAAAAGCATTATTGCAGTTTTTCGGGGACAATGCAGTTTCTTTCATCGATGTAGACGATTTTGTAAGCCAGATACCGGAAGATGACGATTCGATAGAGGTGCGCATTCATTGTCCGGGCGGCGATGTAGCCGAGGGCTGGGCTATCGTTGACAAATTGAGGGCGACCGGCAAAAAAATAATAACGGTGGTTGACGGAGTGTGCGCCTCTATGGCGACGGTGGAAATATATTTGCAAGTAAGTAACGGAAAATAACGGGAAATCAATATAGTACGTTTATAATGGGCCTGACCGATATTTTAACGGATAACATCTAAAATCGTTGTATGTCTGCAAATGTTTCTGCAATGTTTCAGTAAAAAAATATATCAATATGGGAACTACATTTAATTATGAAATCGGGAGCCGTCCGAACAGGCTCGGAAAATATTCAATTTATTTGCGTATAACCCAAGACCGGAAGCCCAAGCGGATTAAAACCGGTGTCGAATTGTCGAGCGTAAACGATTGGAACCCCAAACGCCAACAGGTGCGCACATCAGAGCCAAGATACCGCAAATATAACGATATTCTGGACAAGTTCCAGCAGGACGCAAAAACGGCTTATATGAGCCTAAGGGAGATTGGTACGGCAACGGCCGAGCAGGTATTTGACAAGTTAAACCGGGAAGAAAAGCCCGAATCGTTTTTTCAATATCTACTTAAACGGGCAGAAGATTTATACATGGAGCGTCGCGTAAGTTCGAGACGATTTTATATCACGTTGTACGGTACATTGAGAGATTATCAAAAATACAGGGGGAAACAAGGCTGCGACTTGCTTTTTAAGGAAATAACATTGTCGTTCCTCTCCGATTTTGAACAGTGGCTAACTGGTTTGACAAGTTCCCATACCGGCAAGCCGTTGAGTCCGGCAACAATATCGACATATCTTAGCACAATGAGCAAGACGATAAACAGGGCTATAAAAATAGACGCAATCATAAAGCCGGAGGACAACCCATTTTTACGCTATCCCATAAAGGGCTGTAAATTGACAAAGGACAAGTTAAATGCGTCAGAGATAGCCAAAATAGAGGCGTTAGACATACCGACCGAAAGCCGTTTGTATATGACTCGTGACCTGTTTTTATTCTCGTTCTATTGTGCCGGCATACGTCGGAGCGACTGTTTGCGGTTGAGGTGGCGCAACGTCACCGACGACGGGCGATTACAGTACAAAATGAGCAAGACCGGCAAAAGCCAAAATATATTGCTTGTTCCACAAGCCCGTAAGATTATCGATTATTACAGAACCTCGGCATCCCGTCCGGACGATTTTATATTTCCCGTCACTACTCGCAGGGATACGTTGAACTGTTATAAGATCGATCAAGACAAGACCCGGTTAGACCCTTGTACGGCGTTGAAAATATACAATATAGGCAACCATATAGGCGCCCGTATAAACAGGCATCTTAAAATCATTGCCCGGATGTCCGGTATAAGTAAAAATATAACTTTCCACGTCGCCCGCCACTCGTTCGCCCACGTCGCTAAGGAGAGAGGCGCAGATAACATCATTTTGCGAGATTTACTCAAACACTCGTCCTTAAATACGACGGAGCGATATATCGGAAGTTTTGGCGATGAGGGAAACGATAGAGCATTACAGGCAATCTTTGGTGACAGCCAAGCCGACCGGGAACGATCCGAACTACTTGAAAGGATATGCCGCCTAAGTACGAAAGAGTTAAAAGATATTCTAAATAATACCGTTTAAGCCAAATAATATTAAAAATAGTGGTTAAATACCCATACATGAAGCGCATAAAAATAAGCCTCTTTAATGATAGATAACGATTCAAGATGTACAAAACCCAAACGAAAAATAAAAACGACATTCATATTTCGTTATTTACCGTTATTTTGTTTTCTGTGTATAAATTTGTATATCAGTAGATTATGCGCTAACTTTAAAGCAAAAAACAATAAAAAACAATCGATAATGGAAGCAAAAGAAAACGACTACGGACGTGTCAATCTTCAAATGGTAGTAATACCGAAGCCCTATTTGGATAAGTTGGAGCAACGCATTAGCAATATCGAGCGAAACATTTGCGGAGTGCAGGATAACCAGCCGAGGCAAAAAGAATCCGAATGGGTCTCCAATCGTGAGGCGTGCGAGATTCTCGGCATAAAGATTTCTACTCTTTATAATTTACGCAGGAAGGGCGTTTTGCCTTATACCAGTGTAGGGCGTAGTGTTCGCATCAAGAGAGCCGATATAAATAAATTACTTGAATCAAACATTATATCAGAGTAATGTCAAGCCTAACGGATAAAGCAGGGATTCCGGGCGATGCGGTAGCCATTGAGAGCCAAATTCCGCCCGTTCCCGTCTCCGTTTCACTTCTCGATGAGGCGCACCGAGCGGCCGCAGAAGTACAAGCAGAAGCGAAAGCGAGAGCCGAGGAATATTTGCGCCTGTATGAAGTAACCGACGCAATGGGACGTATAAACCCCGTTCCTGTTCTCTTGTGCCGTGGCGGCATGTTGTTCACTCTTGGGGCTATTTCGTTGGTTGCAGGTCGGGCAAAGGGACGGAAAACATTCTTTACCACCATGTTAGAGGCCGCTTATCTGTACGGTAATTATTACACCTATTCGGGCATGGACGGGAACCGCCCGGAACGTCCGTTACTCCACATCGATACGGAACAAGCCCAATATAAAGTGTATGACATACGGGAGCGAATGAAACGAATCGTATCGGACGATGAGAAAATGAGCGATGCCGACTTTTCGAGGTTGTACCGTATTCTCTCTATGGCCGGAAAGGACAGCCGGGAAATAAAAGCGGTATTAAAATCTTTACTTCATGCGTTGAATCCGGGCTTTGTAGTCGTTGATGTGGGTACGGATTTAGTGGGCGATACCAACGACAACGGACAATCGAGCGACATATACCGTGAACTCTTGGAACTGGCGAAAGACTACAATACGCATATATGCATCGTAGCCCATACGAACCCGAACGATCCAGCAGGAAAGGCGAGGGGGCATTTTGGTAGCGAGGGCGAAAGGAGATGCGAATGTGTGTTCGTCGTCGAACCCAAAGGGGAGTACAGCAAAGCGACAATAAAGATGATACGCCACAAGCCGATAGAGCCGGACAGTGAATATTTCTACATCGACACAGACGGACTGCCAAAAATGTTTGACGGAGTGCCGGACATACCGGAGGAAAAAGAGGGTAGGAAATATGACGAGTTACAGGGATTGTTCCTATCTGTTTTTCAAGGCTGCGAGGGATTGAGACATGGCGAAATTGTCAAAAAGATTATGGAACATTGCCGAGTATCAAGGCGGACAGCGATAAGAAAAATAAATGATTCAGTCAATTTTTCATTGATACGGAAAGAAGGAGATTTGTATATACTTGAACATAATTCACAAATATATGAGAATGAGGAAGATTTGCCATTTTAATGGGGTTGGTGTCATTTCAAGTGCCAACCGGTTGGCACTATCCAAACAAACAGGTAGAAGAATGACGATTTTTTATCAAAATAGAGCTTGTGAAACGCATAAAAAAGTGATTTTTCAAGGGCTTAACTCGGTGTTACTCTATTTGAGTGCCAAACTTGTGTCAAATATAGTGTCAAACTTGTGTCAACAGGTGTCAAATAAAACTCGTGGGGCGGTGTCATTTTTTGGTGTCATCAAACCCCCTATATATATAGGGGGTTTTGACACTTGACAGTGAGACACCTAAAAAAATATGACACTACACAGCCCCCAGAGGCGACAAACAGAAACAAAAAAACATAATAAAAAAAAGTAAGATGAAACAGTATTTGAAATTTAGAAGCGTGTACGGAGAATCATTCTCGGAAATAGAGAGAATCACCCACACACTGGAACCGGACGGGATAACCCCCGTCTCTGTACTTGACTATGAGGGGAAGCCCATAATGACGCGGGGCAACATTTCCATGATAACGGGGCTTTCTAAAATTGAAAACTCGTCCTTTGTTAAAGCGTTGGCAGTTTCCTATTTCAAGGGAGAGAGAGGGAAATTGCTCCGTCCGTTTTCCAGTTCGTCGGCTATGTATATAGATTCGGAGAAAACGGCAGCCGAGCTTTGCACTCTATCCGACGATATACGGAAATGTGCGACGGAAGGGACAGGAAACGCTCCGATCGGAGGATTATCCATGTTCAAGTCTGCGGATGCGGAAACACCGGAAAGCCTGTTTAATCTCATCGAAAGGTATGCTCCCGAATTGGTATTTATAAACGATATAACTCCATATACCGGGGGAAAGTCCTATGTCGAAGCCAACGATTTTATAAAGAAACTCCATGCTTTTGCAGAAAAAGCCGACGTGCATATCAGCTTTGTATATCCGTCTGACCCTAATGTGATAGTGCCGGGCTGGGACGATAGCGAAACAGTTATGTCAATAGTTCCCTTTTGATTATTATGAAACAAACCGGACAAATATAGAAGAAGTAGTAATTAAAATTATACAAGGCGATGAAAAGAAATGCAAAAACAATAGAAGAAACGAGCGAGTATAAAATAGTTGTCGATAACGGATTTGATAACATACCGCTCACCTTTAAGATATGGAAAAATATAAATATTAGAGAGGTGAAAATCGATAATGGATTTGCGAGGGCTTTCGGGTATAACTCACTGGAAGATATGAAGAATAAGATGGGGGAGAAGGTAATAAAATCTCTTGGATATTGGCCTGAATGGACGATTTTAGGAGAAATGGATCCGCTTAATAACATAGGGTTGAATTAGAACAACAAACCGGACAAATCAGACACTTTAAAAAAGGGATATTATGAGTCGATATGAATTGAAACCGTACCGAACGCCGTCCGATCGCCTTACATGCCCTTCATGTGGGCATCGGCGGGAGTTCTCCCCGTATATCGATACGGAGACCGGAGAAATATTGCATCCTTCTGTCGGTCGGTGCAACCGGGAGAAAAGTTGCGGGTATCATTACAAGCCCTCCGAGTATTTCAAAGACCACCCGGAGCGTGAAGGACTGCACGGAATTTTGCGTACCTCATCGAGCTTGTTCGAGCGTCGCCCGGAACCTTTGGCGGATTATCTTCCTTTGTCGCTTATCGGAGGAGAGGACACAAGGAGAAAAGATAACAATTTATATCGGTTTTTCGTGTCCCGTTTCGGGTCGTCTGTCTCCGACCGTATTTTTGACCTCTACCGGGTCAGAACGTCGAAGCACTTCCGAAATGCCGGAGGTCTTTCCGCCGCTTTCCCCCAAATAGACCGCCGAGGAAATTTAAGACAGGTTAAAATAATGGCGTATAATCCGGAAACCGGCAAACGGCTGCACAAGCAGGACACGGCCGAAAAATGGAGCGAGAAACGGAGAGGATATTTCACCGACACGGAACAGGATAAAATCTATTTTGCCGGCAAATATCTTTCCGGGCAGGAGAGCCCCAATTTGCAACAGTGTTTTTTTGGGGAGCACCTTATCCGACCGGGCTCTCTTGTCGGCATAGTCGAGAGCGAAAAAACCGCCATGATAGCCGCCGTTTACCAGCCGGGCATGTGTTGGATAGCCACCGGAGGGAAAAACGGTGTAAGACTCACGGAAACGGGCATAACGTCCGCCCTCTCCGGCATAAAGGCGGCTACTCTGTTCCCCGATTTGGGTTGTTTCGAGGAATGGGCAAAGAAAAAGGAGATTATCGCCTCGTGCGGGATAACTTGCACGGTAAGCGATTTATTGGAGCGGAGAGCCACACGGGAGGAGTCGGAGGCAGGTTTGGATATTGCCGATTTCCTTTTGAGGGAAACGCCGTCTGTGGAACAATTAAGGGGAGATAGAAGGCAATACACTGAACCCGCCTCATCGGGAGCAGGGATAAAAGCCTACATCGACGACACCGGGCATTTATACATACCGACCCCCCCGGACGGGTCTACATTCACGGTATATAAGAGCGTAGAGGAATACGAATCGGTGAGAAGCGGATCGACGCAAGGATACACGAGGGCGCATATAGAGAGGCGCACGGGTGAAGAACATTTCAAAAAGGAGGTTTTGATATGATAGAATTGAGAGATTACCAGAAACGGATAGTATCGGAAGCCGTTCGGGCACTGGATAACTACAAAATCGCCTATCTCGCTATGGAGGTACGCACGGGTAAGACGTTAACGGCATTGTCGGCGGCACAAGCGACAGGAGCTAAAAAGGTGCTGTTCGCAACGACCAAGAAAGCGATAGGGAGCATAGAATCCGATTACGATAAAGGCGGATTCACGTTTGACATTACCGTGATAAACCATGAGAGCATACACAAGGCAGGGACAGGCTTCGATTTGGCGATTATCGATGAGGCGCACCGCCTCGGAACATTCCCGAAGCCGTCCAATCGGACGCAGGCAATAAAGGCAGTCTGCCGAGGTCTCCCCGTCATATTCTTGTCCGGCACGCCCACTCCCGAAAGCTATTCGCAAATATACCACCAACTATATGTAAGCAGTTACAGCCCTTTCGGAGGATATAAGAATTTTTATGCCTTTGCCCGTGATTTCGTCCATGTCACACAAAGGCGTATAAACGGCTATACCGTGAACGATTACACAGATGCATGCATCGAAGATATACGGCGTTTCATAGACCCGTTTTGGATTTCATTCACGCAAGAGGAAGCAGGATTTGAGAGCGAGGCGACCGATTACAAATGGCTCGTCCCACTTCCCGCAGCTTCCGCCCGCCTCATCTCCGAATTGCGGCGTAACCGGATAGCGAGACTCGGCAATTCCGTAATATTGGGAGACACCCCCTCCAAACTATTGTCAAAGATACATCAGATTGGAGGCGGCACGGTGATAGACGAGGAGGGAAAATCTCATATCATAGACACCACGAAAGCGGAATACATAAAGCGGCTTTTCAAAGGGCGTAAAATCGCCGTGTATTATCTTTTCAAGGCGGAGGGGGAACTATTGCGGCGGGTGTTCGATAACTGGACGGACAGCCCCGAAACGTTCCAACAGGAGGAAAGCAAGACATTTTTGGGGCAACTGGTCTCCGCCCGTGAGGGCATACGCCTTGATACGGCCGAAGCGATAGTTTTCTATTCTATGGCGTATTCTTATTTATCCTATGAACAGACGAGGAACAGGATCCAAAGCAGGGAGCGCAGGAATCCCGCCCCGTGCTGTTTCTTTTTCAGTCGGGGAGGCATAGATGCAGATATTTACGAAGCGGTGACGGCAAAACGGGATTTCACGACAGCGTGGTACAGAAAAAAACACGGCGGTATATGAGCATGGCGAGGCTTGAAAGAGACATACAACGTGAAATAATAAACCGCTATACGGAACGGGGCTATCTCGTGGTGAAGCTGGGCATAACCAATCGCCCCGGATTTCCCGACCTTATGACGTTGAAAGGCGGAAAGGCATCGTTTATCGAAGTCAAACGCCCCGGAGAAAGGCCGAGACCATTGCAGGAGTATCGGATAAAAGAACTCCGGGCTCTCGGTTTTGAGGTAGAGATATTGAGCGAATAGAAAATAAGGCGATTTAAGAGCGTTTCTTTCCTGTTTGGTATAATTTATCGTTTTCAAGGAGAAACCCCCGCAAATCGAAAATAAATAAGCGAGAGAGACATTTGTGATATAATTAAATATTCAAGCTATGGAAGTCATAAAAGAAGATTGCAATTACCGGATTGTCGTTAAGCATATTTGCGGCTATCCGATAACGTTCCGGCACTGGAAACCGGGCAATGTGGTTGAAATTAAGGTCGACGACAATTTCGCCCAAGCAAACGGTTACCGATCCGTTACACATTTCCTTGAAAATATACAAGGGTTTAAGCAATATTTAGCCCGGATAGGCCGAGTCCCGGAATGGGTTATAGTAAGCCCGGAAGGAAAATTTTATTTTAGAGACATAAGCATGTTAAATTAACTAACCAAATAAATAAAGAAATGAGTAATAACAAAGAAATTCTTATCGGAGTAAAAATCCAAGTGAACAACGAGAAGGCAATACGGAAGATTGTCGAGAGTCAGAAAAAAATCGACGAGCTCAAAAAAAAGCAGACGGAATTAACCGAGGCTTTCAAGGAGGGAGCGATTAGCGAGGAGGAGTATAGAAAGGGAATGGAGGAATACCGTACCCAAATCGAGCAAAGCGCATTCAAAGTGCGAGCCCTGCGGAAAGAGATACAAAACAACCTCCGAATCGAGGAGGAACAAAAAGGGTCTTTGAAACAGTTGCGGGCAGCCCTCTCTAACCTTACGGCCGAGTACGACCGATTGAGCCAAGCCGAGCGGGAAGCCACCAAAGGCAAGAGGCTTGAAGATAAGATAAACGGTGTAACCAAAGCGTTAAAAGGAGCGGAGGAGGAAACCGGACGATATTACAGGAACGTCGGCAATTATGACAATGCCATAAAGGAGGCTATCGGCTTAAATTCCGACTTTGCCAAAACCCTGTTTGAGATAGCGGAAGGCGGCACGGGGGCGACGACGAAGATAAAAGCCTTTGGCAAGACCCTTTTGTCCCTCATCAAGAGCCCCTCGTTTATGGCAGTCGCCGGCATTGTCGGTGTCGGCTCGGCCTTCAAATGGTGGTATGACTATAACGCCGGACTGGTGGAGGCAACCCGGTTGACAAAGCAGTTGACGGGTTTGTCGGGGAACGAGCTAAAACAGTTCAGAAACGAGGTACAAGCCATATCGGACACATTCGGGAAAGATTTCCGGGAGACACTGAACACGGCCAACGCCTTGACGAGGCAGTTCGGCATATCTACCGATGAGGCTGTTTCCTTGCTGAAAGAAGGTCTTATCTCCGGTGCGGACGTATCGGGAGAGTTTTTGCAAAACGTCCGAGAATACTCGACATTCTTCAAAGAGGCCGGATTGAATGCCGATGAATTTATAGCCATAGTCAGCCAGACGAACAAAGACGGTCTGTTTTCCGACAAGGGTATCGACGCAATCAAGGAGGCAACGATCCGTTTGCGGGAAATGACGACCGCCACGTCCACGGCGTTGGAAAATATAGGCTTAGACTCGAAGCAGGTACAAAAGGATCTTGTAAGCGGAAGCAAAACGATATTCGATGTTATCCGGGAAATATCGGCCAGACTTGGAGAGCTGCCGGAAAACTCTGCCGCCGTTGGAGCCGCAATAGCCGACATATTCGGAAGTCCGGGAGAGGATGCCGGGCTTCAATATCTGAAAACATTGAAGGACATAGATACGAGCATGCAAACCGTGATGAAAAGCTCCGGCGAGCTTGGAGAGTTGCAGAGGGCACGAATAGACTCTGAAATAGAGCTTCAAAACGCCATATCGGAGTTTGCAGACATAACCGGCGGCACGTTTGAAGCGTTGCAATCCAAGATAAAAACAGGTTGGAATGCAACTATGACGGACATAGTTAAAACAATTAACTCACAGATAAAGAGGGTAAAGGGAATGTTCGATTTTGTCGGGGGGCTCATGGACGGACTTAAAGGCAAGCCGACATTTACCATTCAAGAGCCAAAGGAGGAAGTTCTCAAAGATACCGATCCGAACAGGTTAACACCTTCACAACAGGCGGCTTTGGACTTTCAAAATAAATTGGATAAGGAGAAAGAGAGGGAAGAAAACGAGAAAAGAATGAAGATGTTACAGGAACGCCAAAAGAAAGAGATAGCCGCCTTGCGAGCCCTCAGAGACGCAGAAAACTCGCTCATCGAGGACAGTGCGGAAAAGCAGCGAGCCACCATAAACGCAAGCTATGACGACCAAATCGAGGACTTGAAAAGATACCTTGAAACCGAGGGCGATTTGACCCCCAAAGCCAAAGCCGCCGTAAACGAGACTATCGACCGACTGAATAAAAAGCGTACCGCCGACCTCGCTAAGGTAAATGAAAAGGAGATGAGGAACCAGTTGCAGCAAGAGGCCGACTACATACGGCAGAAACTCGAACTTTCCACGGAAGGCGATTATCAAGAGTATGATTTGAAAGCCAAGTTGCTCAAAAAGGAAATGGAGATAGAGCTATCCAATACCGAGCTTACAGCCGAGCAGAAAAAGCTAATCGAGGCTCGTTATCAAAAGAAGCTCGACGAAATGACATCGGAGCATGAGCGGGAAAAACAGGAGAAAGCCATGAAAGCATTTGAACTCGAACTGTCCAACAGGTTAGCAGAAGCCAAGATAGCCGGAGAAGATGAGCTGCAAGTCGAGCTTGAAAATGCCAAGAAACGGCTTGACACCTTACAGCAGTTAGAGGGAGAAAGCGATGCCGAGTTCAAAGCCCGCCAACTTGAAGCCCAGCAGGAATATTTGGATGCCAAAGAGGAACTTGCCCAGAGGGAAATAGAAATAGAACAGGCGAAACTGGATGCGGCTTCACAGATTACGGGAGCTCTATCGGGGTTATTTGAGCAGCTTGGAGAGAGCAACAAGGCGTTTTTGATATTGTCAAAGACATTAGCCCTCGCCGAAATAGCCATAGAAACAGGAAAGGCAATCGCCAAACTGACATCGGCAAACGCATGGAAAGGAATAGCCGGGATAGCAGAGTCAGCAGCCGGGATTGTTCAAATTATCTCCAATATGACAACCGCGATAGGAATTATAAACTCGGCCAAGTTTGCCAAAGGCGGCCTTGTAGAAGGATCCGGCACGGGAACAAGCGACAGCATACCCGCCATGTTGTCTAACGGAGAGAGCGTTATGACGGCGAGAGCGACCTCCATGTTCGCCCCGATATTGTCGTACATGAATCAAGCGGGCGGAGGTGTGCCTATTGTGGTGGAAAAGGGCAGCCAAGCAATGGGCGAGGATATGATTGCGAGGGCTGTCGCCAAAGGAGTAAAAGGGATTCAACCGGTCGTTTCCGTAACGGAGATTAACAAGGTTGGCTCACAGGTTAATGTGGTAGAGAATTTGGGCGACCGGTAGAGCGTAAAAATAAGCCGATTTAAGAGCGTTTCTTTGTCTTGGCGGTAAATCTGCACGGGAACAAAGAAACGCTCTCAAACGGGCTAAAAGGCATATAAGGCAATGTTAAATTTAATAACAAGGATATGAAAGAAGAACTATATATCAAGGGTGAAAGAGTCGATTTGAGAGACGATGAGATAACACTCAATTTCAAGAGTAATTTGTTGGGGGACATTTCCAAGATAACAGCCTCGAACAGTTATACGATAACCCTACCGAGGACGGATAAGAATATACGGCTGTTGGAATTTCCCGATGTTGCCGGGCATGAGAGCTACATGATGAGGGACTATTTCAATGCGGAGTATTACAGGAATGGAATAAAGCTATTTGACGCAAAAGCCGTTCTTATATCGTGTAGCGAATCCGGCTTTAATGTGGCCTTGACTTGGGGAATGAGTGAGAAATTTATTCAGCTCATGAACGATGATAGGAGCATACAGGAATTTGCCGATATGGCTTTGCCGTGGAACAGCTCTACGACATACGACAACGGACTGGTTGACGGTCAACTGTCACACGGTTATATCCGTCATAATACGGGTATAGATGTAGATTCAAATCGAGACAAGATATTTATACACCCGTCGGTCAATTGCATGAGGCTGTTGGAGGAAATAGCCTCATATTACGGTCTTACAATGGATTGGGGAAGCTATAAGCAATATATAGAACTGTTGTACTTGCCTCTCATCTCACAGAAAGCAAATCCCAAATACAACTGGTTTGAAGCGGAAATAACGGGAATACACGAAGATTTCCACACTGTTAATTTGAGGCAAGTAAATGCGATTCAGAATATACGGATTATCACGGGTCACGATTGGAATGATATAATTATTCACAATACGAGCAACTGGAAAGATTGGGAGTTGGATTTGTGCATATCGACGACCGCCCCAGCCGGAGCCCAAAAGGCGGTTGAGGTTATGTTTGTTAGGTCGTCTCATATCATTATGGGTACATATTACCTTGAAGCCGATGAACTGGGGGTTTGCAGATATAAAGGCCGTATTCCTATCGATTTGGAAGGATATAACGATATTGAGATGCGAATAACGTTGATTTATAACTTAGGGACAATCAAAAGCTATGTGAAGATAACCGACCCGGATATAACCGAAGATGTTGCTTATGGAGGTGTTTACCCGATCGGCTCGAACCTGCCGGATATATCGGTTGTCGATTTCATAAAGCAAATATGCTGGCTATTCGGGTTGTTCGCCATAAAAAGCGATACCGGTGTCTCTTTCATATCCGTAAACAAGATAATAGATAATAGAGACAAGGCGGTCGATTGGAGTAAGAAGTTAGTCCCGACAGGGTGGACGGCCAAAGAGACCTCGTACACGTTTGGGGACTTTGCACAAAAGAACTATTTCCGTTACGAGGAGAACGAGAACGCCAAGAGTGCCGACGGTTATATGGTTGTACAAAATAAGACTCTCGACTATGAAAAAGACTTATTGAAACTCCCTTATACTGCCGGGGGTGACAATGGGGACATGAGGGCTGTTCCATATTTCAAATGGAGTGACGACGGTACGATCGTGGAGCTTGAAGATTGCGGAGACAGGATTATGCAGCTTGTAATCTCTTTTGACAGTCAAGGCAAGGAGGATGCCCGTTTGGACTTTTCAGACCTTAAATTTCAAAACCGGGTATCACGTTTCGGCCTATCTTCTTATCAAGACCTCATAAGGTCGCCATTTGTGATTAAGGACACATTCAGACTTACAGAGATAGATTTGAAAAACATCGATTACACGATACCTGTATATATAGAGCGATATGCGGCATTTTTTGCTATTATCTCTATAAAGTCGCAAGGCGATTATTCAGAGTGTGAATTGTTGAAGTTGTTATCGTAAACGATTGGAAATAATTAGAATAATGTGTATCTTTATAAAAAAAATAGGAGTATGGAAAGAGGAAAATACAATGAAGTTAAAGATGAGGTGATAAGTTATATTCGGGAAGGCGATACCGTAAAAATGGCCTGTAAGAAAGCCGGTATTATTCGAGATACGTTTTATCGTTGGCAAAGGGATAAGCCGGAATTTGACGAGGCTTTGAAGAAAGCCAGAAAAGAGTTTCGTGAAACTATCGTTCAAACGTTGGAGCAATCACTATGGAAGCGTGCTGCCGGTTATGAGGTTGAGGAGGTTAAAAACGAGTATAGGACTTTAAAGGACGGGAGTAAAGTGCTTGTAAAGTCAAGCAAAATAACGAAGCACTTCCCACCAGATACTGGCGCACTTATATTTGCTTTGACAAACTTAGACCCTGAAAATTGGAAAAACAAACAGGATAACAGGCTTTCTGTCGATGAGAGTGTAGGCGGATTTAAAATATCTGTTGTACACAGAGACGGTACGCCACCGATAGCCAACAGTGAAGATGACATCGCCGATTAGTCGGTTTGTTGTGAAATTTGTATATTTGTATTTAATTGTAATCTCTTTTTGCTAAACCAAGAGCCCCCTTTTGTATGGTGGTGTAAGTGGAAACACGAGATCGGCGTTTTTCTCCTGCCATGTACGCCAAGCAATAGGGGGCTTTTTTTTGAGAATGTAATGAAAGTACACGAATGTATGGAAATAAGCCGTCCTGTGTTGGAGGCGATGAGGCGTGCCGGGGTTAGGCTGGACGATGTTCGATACCTTGACATGTACAAACGTTTCCTATCAATGAAAAGGGATTGTTTGAAAGTAACGTATATCGCCGAGAAATTGAGCGAGGAATATAATATAAAGCCGAGGCAATTTTACTACATTGTAAAAAAAATGGAGTCCGTTATAGAGTGACTCGAATGTGATTTAATGGGGTGTGCTGAAAATTCAGCTAACCCTATGTTTTTGCCGTTTCTGTCGCTTCTCTGGCATTTTTACCTCTTTCCCGATATAGCTTCAAATAAATATAGAAACGCTCTTATAACGCAAATATTTGTGCTGTTTTTTAATACCCCTTTTTGGGGGGATTTAAAAGGGCGTTTTTTTAATTCCGTAAAATCTGCGGATTTAACATTAAGATTGTAACATGTTGATTATCAGTTTGAGCGGAATTTTCGGCTTTAACAAATGGAATATTTTAATATAAAATGTTGCCGGCAAACGGAATATTTTTTACGCATTTGTTGCCGGCAAACGGTAGAGTTTATAAATGCCCTGTCGGAAATCCGAAAAACCTATGAATCAAATGTTTAATTATATACCTCATCAAAGATGTATTTTACATACCCCAAAAATGGTATATGTAAAAGCATAATACCCGGAAAAATGGGTATTTAAGGCTCCGCAAGTTTGTAAAATAGCTGAAAATCAATGTAAAGGATATTTTGCGGACACATCGATTCAATCTAAAACATATTTACCTGTCTAATAGAAATGCAATCGGGCGTAAATAATACGCATGAAATTGCGTGTTTATAACGGTCGATCGATGAGGGGCAAATTTATGGATATGAGCAAAGTGCGGAAAATCTTCCACAACTATACGGAAATAGGCTATATCGTGTAAAATAAAGAGGAAAAATTTCCACACTATTTTACGCTCATCGATGAGGCATAAAAGAAGGGGGTAGCCAAATTTTCGGCATACCCCCTAAAATACCTCTGCGTTATATATCCTATTCTGTCTTTTTTATGGCTGCAAGAGCCTCTGACAAATACGATATATCCTTCAATGTAAATTCATACTGACTTAACAAATTAGACTCCCTACATTCAGCGATGAATTTAACTTCTCCCTTACCTTGTTGTAAGAAGTCTCTTATTTTTTGTCTATATTCAGATTGTACAAAATTATGTCCATACTCGTCGTTAAGAGTTTCAAATTCCAAAATTTCTCCGTCGCTTCTCTTTGCCTTAAATTGGAAGGTGTCTAAATAGCCTTTTACGGGGTGGTTCCTGTTGTATTCGTACAGTTGTATGCAAAAAACCGATTCATCGATTATAAATTTAACGCCTAACTCTGAGTTTGTGGTTGCTGAATTGCTGAATTTTCCGGTGCAACTGGTAAATACATATCCCTCTTTTGTCGGTTCTCCAAAGTCGTCAACGTAATATGAGACTTTCCAAATGCCATACTCTCCTTTGTCCTTGTTTATTTTGGGGAGTTCGTTTTTGGGGGAATCGGCTTGTTTTTGTCCCTGTTTGTCCGTTTGCGGGGTTGATGTACAGCTTATAAATGAAGCAAGCACCAACAAGAAGCATAATTTTTTCATGATACGATTTTTTAAGTTGAAATGAATGCTCAAATGTAATAAAAATTTTATTTCTTTTTAATTCAAATCCAGACAATACTATCCTACAATCGAGAGATACCGGCTTAAAGATTCTATTTCAGCCCGTATAACGACCTTTTGGAACTCTACCGGGTTGTTCTCCGTATGAGAGGCTTCCAATGCCTTGTAATAGCTTATTTTGTCCTCGTTGCTGCCTTTGAGATTTACCAGCGTATAACCGTTGCGGAGTAAGTATAGATTCATCAGAAGCCGAGATGTGCGCCCGTTCCCGTCTATAAACGGGTGTATGCGTACCAACTCATCATGAAGGTAAGCCGCAATGAGTACCGGGTGAATACTTTTCTCCTCCATTTCGGCAAACCTTGTCATAAAAGCCTCCATTTGTGGTTGTATCAAATACGGTTGTGGAGGGACATGTGTACTTCCCGAAATCATAACAGGCACGCACCGATAACGTCCGGCATTCTCTCTGTCTATGCCATGTAGCACAATAGCGTGTATTTCCTTGATTGTGCGCTCCGATATTTCCATACCTCCCTTTGCAAAGTCCTTTATGTAGTCTATCGCCTCAACGTGGTTAATCGCTTCAAGGTGCTCCCGCATTGACTTTCCGGCGATAGTAACCCCCTCGTTCACTACTAACTCCGTTTCTTGCAGTGTGAGCGTATTTCCCTCGATCCGGTTGCTTTCATAGGTATATTCAATGGCAAACGCATTCTCTATCTTTTGCAGGGCATCCGGTGGTAATGGGCGCAGCCCCAACAAACCGGCTTTCAATGTGTCGCATTGAAGCAATAGCTTTGTTATTTCCTCGTTCATGGCTTAATCTTTTGACTCGGTTACCTTTAACTTGGTTCCACATTTAGGGCACGTTAAGACATTATTATCGCTATCTGTGCTCACTTCTTCCGGCGATGCGAAGAGCTGCCATAACGGGACATCTAAGGCGGTAGCGATTTTTTCAAGGGTAGATGTAGTAACAGAGGGAGCGTTTAGTGTTTGTTTCATTGATTGATAAGAAACCCCCACTTTATCGGCTAATGCTTGCTGGGTCATACCTTTTTCTTTTAATAATTCTTTGATTCTCATAAAGCTATCCTTTAAAATTATGGTGCAAATATACTTGTCTATCGCTTTCGTATAGTGTTTCATATACTAAATAATGTTAATCGTATATTATTTTTTATATCTTTTGTTTGGACAGGTATAATAAATAATATACTTTTGTCACATCAAACAAAAACAAACAAAGATATGAAAACGAAAATCGACAAATCGCAACTTTTCAAAATGGCATGGGTAATGTATAAACGCTCTATCTCGGTTCTCGGCCGTGAGTTCTGCCAGTCGTTCAGTGCTTGTTTGAGGAACGCATGGTTTAAGATGAAAGCGGAAGCCCGCAAAGCCGAAAAAGAGGCTCGCCGGTTAATGAAAAAGTCGGAACCCGCACAAAAGCCCGAATCGGTTGTATTCGACGCAACAATGGAAAGAGGGATAACGGAGTATTACAGAAGCCAAAGCGGGCGTTATTGCGGAGATTGATACACAAAGTTAAACGAAATACATTGCTGCTCTTCCAAAACAGCATGAGACGGTAGCCCGGTCACTGGGGAAACAAAAGCCGGGCTACTTTAATAAAGACCAACAAAATAGATAAAGATATGAGTACACTGAACAGAACACAGTTAAGCGAGATTATGAGCCTTGCATGGCAGTTTGTAAAACGCAACGGATATACGATGTCGGAGGCTCTCAAAACGGCATGGGCAAATATGAAGTTAAAAGTACAAATGAAACATCGGATCGTTCGGTTTTATTTCCGCAAGGTAGACGGGACGATTAGAGAGGCATACGGAACACTGAAAGAGTCTATGCTACCACCGACACAGGGCACAGGAAGAAAGGCAAATGAGACGTTACAAACGTACTACGACACCGAGAGACAGGAATACCGCTCTTTTAAGCGGGCGAACTTGGTAGAAGTATGCAGTTAAAAAAGGGGCGGTTTATCCGCTCCGGGGTTGCCCTACCTTAATAGGGCTTACCATTTTTTTTATTGTTGTAGGGATTGTTTTGCTTGCGAAAGTAACCCAGTCCGTCGGTAGCGGACGTGTCCGGGAGGATTCCCGCTATTTCAAACATAGGTTAAACAATAAACTTTTTATTATATGGAAACAAACGAATTAAAACAGAAAACCACAGTAGAGGATTTACTAAACACAAATGAACAATTAACACAGTCTTTAAGAGCTGCTCTTATAGGGGTTGAACAATTCCGCAAGGAAGCAGAAAAGGAACGGGAACGGGCAAATATGCTCGAAGTTAGGCTATCTATGGCAGACGATAGGATTAAAAGGAAAGTTATAGATAATGATGAAATAAGTAGTTTACAACGATTGCATAAAAACATAAACAAGTACAATATTCAAAAGCTGTTAGAATTGTTTGTTTACGAAGAGCCTCGATCGTTGAGTGAGGAGATAGCAAAAATTTCCATGATAATATCCGACCTTATTACCCGCAAGGTTCTTGATGACGATGAAGTTATATATCCAACTGACTATGCAAATGCGTTTTTCTATCTTAAAATGCTATATGAGACCTTTTTAAGTATGGATAAACATACGCCAAAATCCTTTGATGTTCAGTTTTTGGTAACAACCCAGTGCGGAGAATCTATTATTCAGTAAAATGTTCAGTCAATGGCAACCCCGTTGTCAATCCGGGCGGCGGGCTGTGAAACAGAGGGCTCTGATTTGCTCCTCATCGATGAGGGAAAAATGCAAAATGTTTCTGCAATGTTTCAGTACGATATAATTTGAACGTTTGTTACATGTTGATTTGCAAATGTTAACGCATTTAGTTGCGTAATATGGCGACGATAGTCCTGCTCGCAGGTTCGGTACGTAAAGGATATAAGAACCAGAGGCTTCTGATTCACAATACCCGCTTCTGTGATTTTTATATAGAGAATGCCACGGCGGAAGAACTGGAAGCAAAAGCTAATGATTTGAGGTCGGAGGATAATAAGATTCTTGACTTCTATGTAGAGCGCACGGGGGCTGATAGGGAAGTTCTCTCCACTCTGATGAAAGAGGAACGCTATATAAGCATGCAGGAAGCTAAGGATTTGGGATTCATAACGGAAATAATCGAGCCGATTTCGGCTATTTCCAATACAAACAAAAATAAAAAAAACATGAGTAAAAAGAATCTGAAAGATGCGCTGAATGTGTTGGCGCAAGCACTCGGTTTGTCAGGTGCAAAAGACATCGAGCTACAAACTGAGGACGGGCAAGTATTGACAGTAGAACGAGAAGAGGGAGACCCGGAGGTAGGTGATGCCGCCAGCCCTGACGGGGAATGGTTGATGCCCGATGGGAGAACGATTATCGTATCTGACGGCGTGATTACCGAGATTCGTGAAGCTGTCCCTGATGGAGGCGAAGATGTGGAAGCACTTAAAGCTGAGATTGCTCGACTTACAGCGGAGCTGGAATCAGAAAGAGCGAAGGGAAAAAGCGACGAGGAGTCTGCTATTCTAGCCCAAGTTAAAGCGGCAGGGGGCAAACAATGGCTTGACAGAGTGACGACTAGCAATTATGTGCCCCCTAAACCAAATCCGGCTAGAAAGAAAGATCCGGTAGAAGAGGAAAACGTCCTTGAAAAGGAATTAAGGGAGAGGAAAGAGAAAGCGAAAGCCCATGAGGTTGAAAAGCGAAAAAGAAAATAGGTAATATTAAGAGATTGTTTAGGTTATTATGGGAACTTTTGAAGATTTGACCCCTGATAATGGGGCGATAAAAACGTTGCAGGAGTTAATTCCGATGACAACGTTCAAGGACGAAAGCCTTGAAGCACTATTTACATTGATGACTAGTGCGAGAAACGGGAAGAAATTAGGGTTTATAGGCGATATGGAAGATGTCGGAACGAAACTGACGAACCGATGTAATCCTACTTATGTATCTGCTTCCATTGAGGCGAACGAAAAGGAGTGGGAATTAGGAGAATGGGAAATACCCTTAAAGCTCTGTTATGACGATATTATGGGTACAGTAGCCGAATATACGCTGAAAACAGGCACGGATAAGGGCGACATGACCTCTATCGAATATATGAATGTTGTCTATCGACCGGCATTGGAAAAGGCCATGATAAATATGATGTGGCGGTTAATTTGGTTCGGCGACAAGGACGCAAAGAATATAACCGGAGGAAGTGGTCAGATAACAGACGGGGTTAATACCAACTTGTTTACAGTTGCCGATGGATTCTGGAAACGACTGTTTGCAATAATTACAGATAATGAATCTCAGAAAACAGCAATTGCGGCAAATTCGCAAACAACGGCAGCCCTTCAAAAATCGAAATTATTAGAATCCGGTGTTGCAACGGGCATAGTAGACTCCATGTTGATGGAAGCAGACCCAAGAATTTCTACCCTTGATGGGGCAGCTATTTTTATGACAAAATCATTGGCAGACGCATTGACGCAAGATGTGAAGAAAACTTACCGAGATATAATGCCTTGGACAGTAATCTTCGATGGTGTTCAAATGGCGCAATACAATGGTGTTCCTATTTATTCCGTATCGATTTGGGATAGAATGATTCAAAAATATCAAAATGATAAGACGAAGTTGAACATTCCTCACCGAGCTGTTTACACTTCGCCGAAGAATTTACTTGTGGGGGCTCCCGGAGAATTGATTTCAGATTTGGATATTTTCTTCAATCGCGAAAAACGACAAACTCAAATTTATTCGACAGGAGACCTCGGTACTTTAATAGCAGAAGATGAGTTAGTTCAAGTAGCATGCTAAATAATTTTTTAAGAAAGGAAAATGAAATGGCAACAGACTGTGTTAGTTTGATTTCGGCAGGAATAGTTCCGAATTGTAACGATCCTATTACAAAGGGGTATGAGCACAAAGGAATAATTATTAACTGGGACGACATCGATTTTACGGCCACCACCTTTTCTGGTGCGAATACGATTTCCGACCTTGTTCTAAAAGACGGGAAAAAGGCCTATGAAATCGTTCAAAGAGGAAATACGCCATATACAGGATCTACCTCTGAACTGGCCGTTGGAACAATTTCCAATACGGTAACTAAAAATGTCCAATTTACGATATTGAACAAAGGTCCCAAGATTGCTGAAACAGTGATAGACCCCTTGTTCAATGGTAAGTATGTCGTGATTCTCGAAAACACATGGAAGAATCTTAGTGCCACACAAGGTGCGAAGGGAGACAGTTCCTTTGAAGTTTTCGGTATCAAACAAGGCATGTTCGCAACGGCAGCGACTCGTGACCCGTATAGCTCGGATACACAAGGTGGCTGGCAGGTTACCATGACTGAAACTGAAAGCCCTGTGGCAGAAGTTTATTTGTTCAAGACCAGTTATGAAGCGACGCTGGCGATGATTAATTCGTTGGTTAATCCTTCTTCCAGTGTATGACCTATGAAGAAGCGATGAAATTATCCTCCGAGTTGATGGGGAGAATAAACTCCCTATCGCAGGAGGATAATCGAACGATCGAGAAACTCTATAAAGAATCCTTGAAAAAAGAAGTTCGGAAATGTAACTGCAAGGACAAGCATAGAGATGCATTGATTGAAACATTCACTTATTTAAAAAGGAACAAGAAGATGAAAGAGAAATCGAAATTTGTATTAAAACCCGGAGCTGTGATTCAAGTGTTCGGTGATCCACGTGTTTACACGAATGAGAACCTTACCGATGATATAGCCAAAGAATATCTGACCAATAACCCCGGCTTGCGAACCATGTTTTCTGTAATCCCTGACGAGTTCTATGAATCTAAAAGCCGTAAAGGAGCCTCAAAAGAGGATTAACACGAATTATCTGAGCAGCCTGAATATACAGAGCTATGGTGAAGATAATTTGTATCCCAATAAATTAGCCGAGGTGGTAGCATCGTCGTCTATCGCCTCCGGCTGTTTGTCTCGCTATGCAGATTTCATAGAAGGGAATGGATTCAACTCTCAAATAATTTCAGATTACAAAATCAACAAAAGCGGAGATACACTAGATGACTTGTTGGGATTGTTAGCAAATGATCTTGCAAAGTTCGGAGGTTTTGCAATACATGCCAATTATGATGTATTAGGAAAGATTCGCAACATTCATCATATCCCCTTCATTACAACGAGGCTTAAAGAGCCAAATGATTACGGGAAAGTGACAGAAATAGCCATTCACCCTAACTGGACTGGTGAGGAAACTAGGAATGGAAAACGAGTTCAAGTCAACAAGTCGAACATTAGTTTCATTCATGTTTTCGATCCCAATTCTGCAATTCCCGAAATTGAAGAGGTTGGGATAAATGAGTATAAGGGGCAGGTGTTATGGTATTCGAGGAATGGCAACATGGTTTACCCTCTTCCGGTGTATGACCCTGTTATCACGGATATGAGTACAGATGAAGGACTTGCCAATGTACGTTATCGCAACGCCCGGAATAACTTCTTGCCGAGCGGGGCATTGATTACAAGGAAAGGAACAGATATTCAAGAGAATTATTTTGACGATGAAAGGAGATATTACGGACATGAGAGTTACGAAAGTGAATATTCTCCTGTGTTGAAAAACTTGCAGGGAGATTTTAATGCTTGCAAGATAGTAGAGATAGAGATAGGAGCTGACGAGCAATCTCCTGAATTTATAAGTTTGTCGACCAACAATTATGATAAGGAATTTACCGTAACGGCGGATAGCATAATAGATAATATCTATTCAGCATTCAACCAAGAAGCATTTTTGGCAATAAGAAAAGGAAAGCTCGGATTCTCTGGTGATATATTGGCTGACGCTTATTCCTACTATTCGGGTAAGGTAACCAAAGAGCAGAGGGCAATATCGAGAGCCTTGTTATCTATATTCAAGAATTGGTATGAACAACCATTCGGAGAACTCACGTCTGATACTTTTAAAATACAATCGATGTTGTATGGCAGCACTAATAACACCAACTGATATATCGACATTGGCAAGGCCTTGCTATGCAGATAAGGAAATTGCCAATAAAGCGATAGACGAGGCGATAGATATAGACATTCGCTATCTAGTAGGTGATACTCTGTTTCAAAAGATAATGCAGAGTAAAGATACAATCTTACTAAATGGGGGTATATATAAGTCGAAGAAAGGAGAAGACCGCATTATCGGAGGGTTGAAGAAAGCTGTTGCCTATCTGGCCTATTCACGTGTCGTAAAATTCGGTAATAGCTTGCCGACGAGGTTTGGAACTATGAATAACAACGATGCTTATTCTTCGCATACAGAATTAAAGGAACGACAAATGATAGCCGATGATACTTATTCTATCGGATTGAAATATGTAGAGGAAGTATTGTACTATATTAATGATTCGGAAGAATGCTGTATTTGCGAAAAGCCAATAAGCAAGCGTAGCATATTTAAGATTATAGGAGATTGATCGATGATTGACAAAGATCCCATAGTGAAGTACTCGTGGGAGGATATTAAGTTTACCATTGGCTTTGAGGACAGAAACAAGCAGCCCATCGATGCCGAGACGAAGAAGTTTAAGTTCATCTACAAGGACGAGGCCGGTTGTTGTTGCGAAGTGAGCTACGACGGAAAGACACGTAAAAACTGTGTGTTCCGTGACGGCGTGCTGTACGGCATATTCAATTCCGGAACTTTCCGCTATGGCTTGCTCACGGTCGAGAGGCATTACTGGATAGAGGATGCCGATTTCGATGACGGCAAATGGGACTATGGAGATGTTTACAAAACCAATATAATCATCAAGTGATATGGCAGATAGTGATTGCATAATTGTTCATGAGCAGGTGGTAGTGCCCGATGCCGCCGTGGTGGAGGAAATGGTTGCCTTGCCCGGTGAAAAAGGAGACAAGGGAGACCCTTTTACCTACGACGATTTTACGCCGGAGCAAATCGCCGATCTTCAACGTCCTGCGACAGAGGCGGCGAAAGTTGCCAATGAGGCAGCTGAAAATGCCAATAAAGCGACCTCGGATATAAAGGCTCTCGGTGTCAAGTTGACGGCAGAAGAAGCAAAACGGGAATCGGCAGAAAGCAGCCGTGCCTCGGCGGAGAGTGAGAGAGCCGAAGCGGAATTCCAAAGAGAGACGAGTTTTTCCCAAATGCAAACTACGCTCGAAGGACTTATTTCCGATACAAACACAGCCACATCGAACGCCAACACAGCGGCGGGAAAAGCGGAGAATGCCGCAACGGAAGCGAACAACTCGGCAACTCTCGCTAATGAGGCGGCCGATAAAGCAAACCAAGCGGCGGAGAGTATCGCATACAAAGAGAATGGTTTTTACATTTCCCATGCTTTTCTTGAAGCCACAGATTTAAGGTATATAGGATTCAAAGAGATAAAAAACGACAAAACTTGTTACCTGCTTACGATGGGCAGGTGCTTGAAGTTTTCTTTGGATACTTACGAGGTGTTTTGGGACATCAAATTGGAGGGTTATGGAGTGTCTTGGCATAACGCAGCCGAGCAATTGAGGGTAATCGAGGATAAAGTTTATATCGTTTGCACGAGATATGAAGACAAAGAAACAGGTATTTGGCTTATCAAACTGAATGAGGAAGACGGGGCTTTTATCTCCGAGGAGTTGATTCCTATTCCTGTTGAGTATTCATACCAAACATTCAAAAACAAAGAAGTCTTAATTACAAAGGATTATATATACGGGGTTGATAATGTCAATAAACAGATACTCCGATGTTCGATGGAAGACAAGTCGGTAGAAATTATCGATTCCATAGACTCTGCCGTATCCTTTCCCGTATTGGGGGACAGATGGATAACCCTGCCAGATGGAAGTGTGAAGTATGCACTTGTTTGGATTTCTGCCAAAAACCATATCAAGATTGTAGATGAAGATAATAATCTGTACTCGATAGAGCTGGCCTTCTCAAATGACACACAAATTACAACATCTCAGAATACATATATTCATAACATAAATTTCAAAAGACCATATATTAACTTTATTAAAAATCCGTATAGACATTCAGTTCATTTGACGGACGGAGGAGATAACTCCTACTCTGCCGAAAATATCGGTGTAAGGAACTCGTATCAAAATTTCCCATACACCACCGAATTTTACGGAAATAGTATGACAACACCAGATACCATTGTAAGTACGAATATTTTGAGTGCGACAAACGAAGGGTTTTATAGACCTATTACCAACAATGCCTATATTTTCATGTCGAACGATCCAGATATGTTACTTGCCGCCAACCTTTCTACTTCAAGAACCGGCGTAAGGCGTCAGATTGAAATAATCAATCCTATTTAATTGAATAATTATGTATATAGATATTAAAAACGAGAAGATTATAGGGATATACGCCGACAATGAGAGAAAAGAGTTGATAGATGTCGGCATTATCCCATCTCCCGAAGAGATACCCGGAAAAATACCCGTGATGTATTACCGGAACGGTGCGATAGTCTATGAGTACGAAGAAGCACCGGAAGCGACGGAGGACGGCACGGAAACACCTCCCGTACCAATGGACTACGGAGAAACGGTAAATGGATTGATCCGTCGGAAATATACCTTGTCGGAGGAGTTGGCGATACTTCGGCAAAGAGATACGAAAGCAGAGGAGTTCGAGGCTTATAACGCCTATGCGGAATCCTGCAAAGAGGAAGCCAGATTGTTAATCGAAAAACAGAAACATTGATATGGGAGGGATAAACGAGGCTACGGAGGTAGCCAGAGGGATAAGCGAACAGGGGTTCTTGGTGATGACCGCAGCATTCTTCTTGGTGTTGTCGGCCATGATGATGGTGGCCTGCTTCAAGTGGTTCAAATCGATTATCACCAAGAGCATGGAGGATTACGGAGAATCCCTGAAAGAGCTTATCGAAAAAACGAACGACCAGAATAACATGTTGTCCGACATATCGGAAGGGTTGAGGCAGGAAACCTTGTTGCGCTTGAAAGTGGTTATAAGCAACGCTATTGACTTGTCTGTCGAGCAGGTGTGCCGGATTATTAAAGACGTCCGAGAGGAGAACAACATCGACAAGAAGGAGCAGACAAAAAAGAAAATACACGCAAGGGTGTGGAATGTTCAAGACGAGCGGGCAAACGGATTTAACTATTTCACCTATCACGGCAAGAAGCTCTCCGAGTTCACCAACCCGAAATGGGGTGAATGGGTGGCTGACGTGGTAGAGAGCGAGGTCTATTCTGACAAAGTTAACAACGGTAGAGCCTATGCCAATGTGAAGCAAGTTTACGAAAGGATAAAACACGATTTTTTTAACAGATTAGAAAATGGAAACGATGAAAGCAATTTATGACAAATTGGTAAAGTGGATTGAAAATATTCCCCACGACAAGCTGCTGCATTTTATCGCAGGAGGTGTCATCGCCTCTTTCTTCGCCATCGTGATAGGTGCGACGGCGGAATATTGTGTGCTGTTCTCTGCCATAGCGGGATGTATCAAGGAGGCTGTCGACGAGTGGAGGAAGCCGGGGGCTTGGTCGTATGCCGACTTGCTGGCTACCATACTGGGAGGGCTGGTGATTCAAATCGAGGTCTGGATTGCCTGACGAAAAAAATGAAGAATGGATATGAAATACTTCACGATGAAAGAACTCACAAAGAGCTCAACGGCCGATAAATTGGGTATAGACAATACCCCGACGACCGAAGCGTCTGTTGCGCTGTCGAACCTTGTCACCCATGTTTTAGACCCCTTGCGGGAGATGTACGGGAAGGCGATAACCGTCAATTCGGGCTATCGTTGTCCCAAACTCAATGCCGCTGTGGGTGGTGCGAAAAACAGCCAGCACATGAGGGGCGAGGCGGCGGATATAACGGCAGGGAACAAGGAGGAGAACAAGAAACTGTTCGAGTTGATTCGGGATAACCTTCCCTTCGACCAGTTGATTGACGAGAGCGATTACAGCTGGGTGCACGTGTCTTATGTGTCTTCATCGAAGAACCGGAAACAAATACTGAGCCTATGAGACATATCGTATTCCTATTGTTGTTTTTGGCTATCTTGGCTGCGACGAGCTGTACCAGACATGTGTATGTTCCTGTGGAGACGACAAAGAGCGACACGGTGTATCTGAACCGGGTGCAGCTCGATTCCATATACATGCGGGACAGTGTTTTCATCGAGAAATCGGGAGACACGATACGGGAGTTCCAATACAAGTACATATACAGGTTCAAGGACAGAATCGATACGCTGTATATATCCAAGACGGACAGCATACAAGTACCCTACCCCGTCGAGGTAGTAAAGTACAAGACTCCCCGATGGTGCTGGTGGGCTCTCGGTGTCATTGTCTTGCTGCTTGTCCCTTACATCATGAAATGGATAACAAAATTGAAAGGACTGGGTTTCTTGATATAATTTGATTTACGAATCCTTCCGGGGCTTCGGAGTATAAAGGAAAGCCTCAATCTCTTGCTGCTCTTCCAAAACTAACAAGAGACAACATCACGGGGAATGTTACGAGGCTTTCACAGCCTTTAAACAGGAACGTGATGTTTTTTATTGTGTCAACAATCTATAATTTAACAAATATTTAAAAAGGCAAGAGATATGAAAACCAATGAAATCTTTGAACACGTCTTGCAAATCGTTTGCGAGGAATGTGAGCTGTGTTACGGCGAATTGATTAACGGGGCGAACAAAAATGCGGTCGACGCACGTTGCCTGCTCATCTGTGCGTTGGTATCGCTCGGCTTCTCCGAGGAGAACACCGCCGCTTATCTTTCCATGACCCGACAGGGAGTGAACAAATTGAAAAACAGCCTGAAACAGCGGTGTTCGGGAAGTTTTATTCTGACAACGACAAATCAACGGGTCAGCAACAGGATAGCCACCGAAATCAGAGGATAGCAACGGCAATAGCCATACGTTTGTATGCGGCCGATATTGGCCGTAACCATCAATTATATCTATATGGAAAGAACGTATGTTTTCAATCAAGAGCCCAATGGTGGCGGAAGCAAGTTCGACATCATGGCTTTATTGCCCAACCTGATGGGCGGTAAAGGGGTCGATCCCGGACTCTTGGCCCTTCTCAATCAGGGAAGGAACAATCAGGACGCTTGGGGCGGAGGCATGTGGTGGATTTGGATTATCCTGCTGTGGTTCTGCTGGGGCGGTAACGGATTCGGAGGTTTTGGCAACCGGGGCGGGCTTCCTGCCGAGCTGAACGGCGATGTCGGACGTGAATACCTGATGTCGGCCATTCAAGGGAACGGTAATGCCATCAACCAACTCGCCTCGTCCTTTAACTGCTCTACCCAACAGTTACAATCCGCCTTGTGCAACATTCAGGGCTTGATTCAGGGTGTCGGCAACCAAGTGGGCATGTCCGCACAACAGATCATTAACAGCATTCAATCGGGTAATTGTACGCTGGCTACCCAAATCGCAGATTGCTGCTGCAAGACGCAAAACGCAATCGAGAGACAAGGATATGAAACCCGTATCGCCACCTCGGAACAAACCCACTCCCTCGTGGACAGCGGCAATGAGAACACTCGTGCCATTTTGGCGAAGCTGGATTCTATCCAAACTCAGGCTTTACAGGACAAGATCACCGCTTTGACGGCAGAGAAGGCTACTTTGGCGGCTGAAATCTCCCAACGGAACCAGAATGCGACCATTCTCAATGCGGTAGGGCAACAGATTGCTCCCCTCGCTGCCGGTTTGCAGGCTCTCCAAAGCGATGTGGACGGCATCAAGTGTAAATTACCCAATACCGTTCCCGTGGTATATCCGAACATTCAGGCTGTAAACACGGACTTGTACCGGGCTGCCGCTTATGGTGCTTATGCGGGCGATGTCGCATACGGGCGTAGCGGTTACGGATGCGGTTGCAACAACTACTGGGGTTAATTCCAGTAAGAAAGGAGGTATATATGTGGCCTAACTTTTTTACAGGGTTTCCCTTTCCGTTCCCGACGCTGGGCAGAGTGAATTACAACACTCTTCCTACGGTGGCGGTGACGGTCGGCACGGAGAACGTGACTTTGGAACTTCCAAACCATGCGTTCCGTAACAGGGACTATGTGGGGGGATTCTATATCAATCTCCGTCAGGCGATACCCGCCGGAACGACCGCAACGCTTCCCATTCTCATCGGGACGAATGGGGACACGAGACCTCTGCTGGCTTACAACAACGAGCCGGTGACGGTAGAGAATATCGCCGGTACGGGGATCTATGAAATCCATTACAACAAGTACACCAACGAAGTGTACCTTGTCAACGGTGGGTACAGACCTACTACGGCGACGGCGGCAACCAACGTCGCTGCCAAAAGCAAATAATTAACACGGGGCTGCCTTTTATCGGGCAGTCCCATTAAATCAAAAAAACTATGTTTCAGAATCTTCGAGCAAACAACCAGTTATTTATCCTTCATAAGGACGAAAATCCCTTAGTGGATATAGGCTCCGTCGTCAGCGTTTCGGCTGCGAAGCCCAAATACCCCATGCCGACACCTATCGGGCAGATACCCCAGATGGAAATGGTGGTGGACGTGGTGGTCTGCGTGAACGGGCAGAACACGACGTTCCAGAACTTGCCGGCCGGGGCGGACATCGCTGACTTCGGGCAAAACGGCAACATCGTCATATCTTGTTCCCGAGAGGCCATGAACTCGGAAGTGTCGGCTATCCGGCAAAAGAGCTTGGACGAACTGAACCGGCGTAATTACCACGAGAACGTGATTGCCGGGTGCGACAAGATATTGACAATTTTGAATCCCGAATTTGCGGAAAAGCAAAGGCAGGAGCAGGAGATTGCCACCCTCAAAGGGCAGATGTCCGAAATGAGCAGAAGCATGGCCGACCTAATGGCCATGAACAAGAAACTGATGGAACAGCTCAGTGTTTCTGAAACTTCTAAAAACAAAAAGTAATATGGGAATGTGGTCAATATTAGAAGAAGGCCGTGGATATGAAGGATTCAATGAACGCGGCGGTAGAGAGCTCGAAATGGCCTACAAGGAAGGTTGCGAGCACGGCTACAAGAAAGGCTATGAAGCTGCCATGCGGGAAATGCAGGGCGGCGATATGGGCTTCCGTGGCAATAATGGCGGCAGTTACGGCGGCGGGAATTATGGCGGAGGTTCTTCCAGTGGAATGAACAACCGTTATGCTCCCGGTTATCCTCCTTCGTACTATGACGAAATGGGGGAACGCAGACGCAGACGGGCCAACGGCGAGTTCTATTAATCGGGAGGGGAGAAATCCCCTCTCTTTTCAAAAACATAAAAAAGCAGTGTTATGAACCAACGATTAGACATTTATGATATTTTCCCCTCCGGCATGACGGAGTACCTTTCCCGATACGGCTGGCACTTCTCCAAGAACATGTGCGAGTGGGCGGTTTCCAGAATGAAGGCCGAAAACAAGGCCACCGGAAAGAAGGAGGAGATAAAAGCCCTTTCGAAAGAAGATGTAGAGGTCATCTTGACACAGGCGGGCGTGAAGTTGGAAAAGGCCAAAGGGTACGACCATGTATTTGTCGCCAATATGGGTAAGGCCGACTATTTGAAATCATCGATTCCCGACGATACCCATTTGGCTCTTTTTGTAAAGGACTATATCGACGACCCTGACGGTTACGACGGGTTGCCCTTTACACGTTTCTATGCTGACTGTATAGGTTCGGGTACTCCGATCATGTGGGAAGATATGTTATAAAACATGATTGTTCAGGATTTCTACATAGCGAAATACGACTGGCACGTAAGGGTTTTTTACGCCGTTACCACCTACTGGACAAACACCATACTCCGGGAGCTGGAACGGATCGGTTGTACGGGGAGTAATCTGGAAAATGCTTTCAGAAGTTTGTCGTCCGGTAACTTGAATACAGGACTTACCTATTCCAATTTCGAGCATCGACGGACGGTGATGGTAATTGCCATGACGACGAGCCCCGAACAGTTCCAAAACTCTTGGGACCATGAAAAGGGGCATTTGTGCAGGCATATATCCCGGACGTTCGGCATTGACCCTTACGGGGAGGAAGAACAGTACCTTCGGGGATATATCGGGCAGAAGATGTTCCCCGTGGCGAAGAAGTTCCTATGTGAGTGTTGCAGAAAGAAATTAATTCGGGAAATACATGGAGATAGCTAAAATCATACAAGCCATCTGTTCCGGCAAGTCGAGGAAGGAGGTTTATAACCTGCTTTCGCCGGAAGAGAAGGATACCTTGAATCGGTTTGCCGATAACGGTCTCTTGAACAGGAGAATGAGGCGAAAATTTCAAAGGAATATTCGGAAATGCAAATGATGAACAGGGAAATGCCGGGGTAAGAAGCTCCGGCATTCGTGTTTAATTCTATGTCAATCATTTTTGCGGAAAATTTTCCACATCATTCGTTTTGTTAAATATTGATAAATCATAAAACATTTATACTTCAATATTTTGTATATACAATAAAATGAAGTATCTTTACCATGTAATCAAAAACAAACAGTAACCAATTAAAAAAACGATATGAAAACTCAAATTAAGGACTTAATCAGTGGCCGTAAAGATGTGATAATCGACGAAACGAATGCCAAGTATGACAATGCCAATAAATCTACCTCTCATAACGGGTTTGCAGGAACAAACAAAGAAGAACGCACAGAAATAGCACGGCGTGTGATAGAAGAAAATCCTGACGGGCTGAATATTGAGATTAAAGGTGTTTTATTGTCGTTAAATCGTATATCTTCTGAATCTGGCAAAACAGTCTGGTTTGAAAGCGAAATTACGGAGGACGAATACAAGCGAATATTGGGTTACGATTATCCGTCTACCCAATCACAATGGTCGGCAACATTTCTAGTAAACAACGATATGACGGTTGAAATTCAATTAGCAAAAAGGAAAAATGACAATAGCACATGGAAGTATAACCGTAATTTCAATATCGGAGAAGAATTTGTAACCATTCTATAAAATTATGAAGAGAGAGTTTCCACTATTCATTGTAGACCATAACCGGGCGCACAAGTTCGGAGAAGTCGACTTCATATACTGCTCGGACATAGACAATGGATTCATCGCCAAAGTCGAGTATATCGACGGCTTTATCGAGGAAGTCGGAGAGGATTACCGTATAGAGCCCGGATTGTCAGGGTCTAATATCTCCGCAAAGATCAGCATTAAGCGTATTACCGGTAAAAATCCTGATAAGACTAAAATACGGGGCCTTTTAAAACAGGCTATGAAGTATTATACATCGCTATCGACATTCTCGGCAGACATCGGCAATATTACGGTTCGGCAAATGGTGTTGTTCATTGATACGCTGATTTTAGACGGTCGTAAGAATGCGATTGCAGCCGGTAGTGATTACAATTATAGGAATACGGTATTAACATCTATCGCATTTTTAGAGGCGATAAAGAAGGAATTAATAGGAGTATGACAATAGAAGAATTATCGAAACAAGTGCGTAAGATTCGCGAAGAAAAGGGGCTGTCCCAATATAATATCTGGAAACAGGGTATGAACTTTGGAACTGTCAATGCCATTGAAAGTGGGAAGAATGTCAACTTGAAAAACTTCCTTAAATACTGTGAGATTGTAGGAATTGATGTAACTTTGGAAGAGAAAGAGTAAATAGGCTTATAATATCTTGTGCAAATATTGTGCATATTTAAAATGTTAAAAGCGTAACACTGTATTATACAAAATGTTACGCTTTTCATTTGCGGAAGGAGGGGGATTCGAACCCCCGGTACCCATTCGAGTACGTCAGTTTAGCAAACTGGTGGTTTCAGCCACTCACCCATCCTTCCAAAGGACGATTTGTCGTTGACGCCATTTTTTCAAATGCAGCGCAAAGATAAGCGGAATATTTGAAACAGCAAACTTTTTCGCATTATTTTATTTCGGGAATAATCGTTACTTTTGTCCCGTCAAGGTGCTTTTGCGCTGTGTATAATCGGATTATTATGTCGAATGTGAATAAAGGTATAAAGATATTTGCTTGGATAACAGGAGGGCTTATTTTGATTCTCGCATGTTTGTTTATTCCGGTAATGAAGAGTTATTTGTATGATCCTGTTATTACCGAACAAACGGTGTGCTATGTTTATCCGAAGTGGAATGATGCTCAGCTCGATAGTGCTTTGCATTCGGTGATTCCAGATGAGAAATCGATCCCGAGAGTAAAACGTTTGCTGTCGTTTTATAAATTCGATCCTGATGTTCGTGTAGGGGCTTATCGGCTTCATGTCGGTATGACAGCTCGGCAAATGGCTTTGAAATTGTCGAGGGGAAGCCAATCTCCCATACGAGTTACATTTAATAACGTACGCACTCTCGAACAATTGGCCGAAAGGGTATCGGAGCAGTTGTTTTTTTCGAAAGAGGAGTTGTTGGCTTTGCTGTACAACGATAGTGTTTGTGCGGATTTAGGTTTTACGAAAGCGACTCTCCCGGCTTTGTTTTTACCGGATACTTATGAGTTTTACTGGACTGTGACTCCCGAATCTTTTTTACAAAAGATGAAGCGGGAGTATCGCATTTATTGGGAAGGAAAGCGGGAGCAACAGGCAAAGCGGTGGGGATTGACTCCTGTGGAGGTAGCGACTCTGGCTTCGATCGTAGAGGAAGAGACTAACAAACGTGATGAAATGGGAAAGGTTGCGGGTCTTTATATGAACCGATTGCGTAAAGGCATGCCTTTGCAGGCAGACCCTACGGTAAAATTTGCCCACGGGGATTTTTCGCTGAAACGCATATTGAATGTTCATTTGACCATAGAATCGCCATATAATACTTATCGGGTTACGGGATTGCCTCCCGGCCCTATACGGATTCCTTCGAAGCAGGTTATCGATGCCGTGCTGACACATACACCGAACGGGTATTTTTATATGTGTGCCAAAGAGGATTTTTCGGGTTATCATAATTTTGCCGTGACTTTGGCAGAGCATCAACGAAATGCAATTCGATACCAGCAAGCATTGAACAGACTCGGAATACGTTGATGGGGGAATATAAATAGTAAAGCCTCGTCTCACGACGGGGCTTTACTACTTGAAATATATCAAAAACAAGAAAGAGGATAATGTTTATTACAGGAATAAACAAAGGATAATATAATACCAATGAAACACACAAAAAACAAGAATATTATCGTATAAATTAACTCTTCCAGACCGGAGATTTTGGCTCGACGGAAGCGACGCTTCGCTTCTTTTTCCTTAAGAAGAGCCGTTTCTTTCCCGGTTTCGATAATAAAACACACTTGTATTGCAAAAAGTTTTTATCCGTAGCGATTTTAGTATATTTTAATAATTCGAGATTTCTTCTACGGGAGGAGGCATAGGGGTATCGGTATCATCGTCTATCCACATGGCCAATGTGAGCCAATATAACAGTAGTGCGATAGCTATGCCTACACCTATCGCAGTCCAGATTTTTTGTCGTTTTTTCTCCATACTATATTAGTTATTCGAAAGAATAACATCGGTCGGGAGATAAAAGTTCTTTTCAGAAGGGTATATCGTTATTGGACGAACCGGGGGGATTTAGGAAATCGGGGTTCCCAGACAGTGGCGTTGCCGATGGTGTGCTCGTGTCGGGAGTATTGAACTTCGAGGTTACCGGTGCACTGAAATCGGTCAGTCGGGTGTCTTCGTCGTAATTTTGGAATCGAGCCAGATAAGAGACGAATTTCATATTCACGGTATCGGTCGCACCGCTACGGTGTTTGGCTATGATAAATTCTGCCAAGCCTTCGATGCTGTTTCCATTGGCATCTTCCTTAGACCGAGTATAATATTCGGGACGGTGTATAAAGCAAACCATATCGGCATCTTGCTCGATAGCTCCCGATTCACGCAAGTCGGAAAGTTGCGGGCGTTTCCCTTCTTTACCGTCTTTGTCGTTACCCCGGGATTCCACACTACGATTTAACTGGGACAGGGCGATGATAGGTATTTGAAGCTCTTTTGCCAATTGTTTGAGCGAACGGGATATGGTGCTGACCTCTTGTTCTCGGCTCCCGAAGGACATACCGCTGGCGTTCATCAGTTGCAAGTAGTCTATGATGATGATTTTGATTCCGTGCTCGCGAACCAATCGGCGGGCTTTTGTCCTAAGTTCAAAAACGGAAAGGCTGGGGGTATCGTCTATATATATAGGAGCGTTCCTCAGTATTTCAATACGAGACATGAGCCGTTCCCATTCGAACGGGGCCAACTGTCCGCTTTTGATTTTATCGCCGGGGATTTCGCAAGTGTTGATGATGAGACGATTGACAAGCTGGACATTGGACATTTCGAGCGAGAAGATAGCCACCGGCGTGTTATAGCTGACAGCCATGTTCTTTGCCATAGAAAGGACGAATGCCGTTTTTCCCATAGCGGGACGGGCGGCGATAATGATGAGGTCGGAATTTTGCCAACCGGAAGTAATTTTGTCGATGTCGTGAAACCCGGTTTGCAGTCCGCTCAATCCGTCACTTCGATTGGCTGCTATTTGAATTTGTCTGATAGCTTCGCTCAGTACCGGGTCTATTTGAGTAACGTCTTTTTTCAGGTTACGTTGGGAAATTTCAAAGAGTTTCCCCTCGGCTTCCTGCATAAGGTCATCTACGTCGTTGGTCTCGTCAAAGGCCTTGTTGAGTATTTCGCTGGAAAATTCGATTAATTCCCGAGCCAAATATTTTTGGGCTACGATGCGGGCATGGTATTCGATGTGCGCCGCCGATGCTACACGTCCGGTAAGTTCGGAAATACGGAGGGCTCCGCCGACTTCATCGAGCTTTCCGTCGAGTCGCAGTTGCTCGGTGACGGTGAGCATGTCGATGGGGCGTTGTTGTGCTCCCAACCGGGATATTGCACTATAAATAAGTTGGTTGGTCGGCTCATAGAAACACTCTGGCTTTAAGATGTCGCAAACGGTGGTATAGGCATCTTTTTCGAGCATGAGAGCTCCCAACACGGCTTCTTCGAGCTCTTTGTCCTGAGGTTGTAGCTTGCCTTGTTCCGAAACTTTCGGAGCGTAGGCTTTTTTCTGGCGAGTGTAATTTCTTCGAGTTTCCATGCAGCAATTCTTTCCCGTTACAAAAGTAGTCAATCTTTCTGCTATCGGGAAATTTGGTGAGCGAATCTTATAATGAACTTTTCAACAGGCGGATATTTCCGATTAATTACAGGGCCGGTGTCGTATCGGGGTATTTCGCCATTTGCTTTTCACAATATTTTTGGAATAGCTTCCAATCGTAATAAGGTGCATATTCCGAATCGATGGGTAATTTTGTTTCTTGTTCATTGAACAATACTTTCACGAGTATTTTCCCATCGGTATTTTTATAAAGTATCCATTGGATATTCGTTGCCATAGGATTGTATTTGAAGTCTTGCCAAACCTCGGCTACTTTTTCGGGATCGGCTTCTACAACGGCTGCATTCTCAATGCCTAACAGGGCGAGTAAAGGAATTGTATTTTCACCGTGTGCAAAACGTAAATTGGCTTCGACACCGTTTCCGTCGATCGCCGCTTGCGATGTAGCCAACATGTCTTTTAACAGAGGTTTCGCAATGGCGACAGGAAGTCCTTTTCCGGGAATGGAGTTGGCTTTACGCAGGTATTGCGATAGATTGTTCGCGCTCCACAAATCGAATTTTTCTTCTTCTGTGAACCACGGATACAGGGATATGTCGTAGTCGGTATTCGGTAATATGATGGTTAAAGCGTATAGGTGGGTCATGAATGTAATGGGATCGGGTATGATTTGTTCCCACCCTTTCTTGAATATGCGGTCGATGAGTCTTAGTCTTGTGGGTGTATGCTTTTCCTGATAGGCTCGGAGTATCTTTTTCCATGAGCCTTTCGAGAGATATTGTTGGTATTCTTTTCCTTTGAAGAATCGCAGGGTATTGTCATATCCGTTGCTGGGATCCATAGAAAACTCCGCCGTGGGGGTATAACCTCTCATTTCTGCGACGAATGCCGCCATACTCGCCATAGAGCGTGGAACCGTGGTCGATTGTGCCACAAGGGTCACTTTGCCGTCCTGAGGTGTAAACGCCGGACGAAAGCGGTGATACATGCGACGAGCCATATCCCGGTGTTGTCGGGCTCCGAGCGGAGTGAGGTCTCCCCAGCGATGATTCATCAAATGGTAGATGGTGTCGATTTGATTACGCAGCAGTTTGCCTTCCCGGGTTAAAAGGTTCAAAGAATCGGCTTTATTCATTAGTTTGTACAGGTTCGGAACCATGCTTTTTGAATCGTGGGTGCGTGAACCGTGTCGAGCTATATGATCGATGTGAAACGGTATGAAATCCTTTGGAGCCGGGGTGTCTGTGGTGTCGTTGCAATAATAAACAGATGCCGTACTACCGAAAAATTGTGGATTTTGATGTAGAAAATCTTTTATAGAATTTTGCCCGAAAGAGATTGCAGATAGGCATAAAAGGATAGTACCGGCGGTGAGGGTTCTTTTTTTCATTTGTTTCTGTTTTTCTATTATGTCGGTAAAATTATAATAAATTTTCTCTTCGATGAAATTTTTATTCTTTTTTAGAGTGGAGTTGCCTATGTGACTGAGAATGGTTATTTTCGCAAAGATTCTCGAAAAACAAGGATATAGATGATTAGATTTCCCAATGCAAAAATCAATTTGGGGTTGCGTATCGTAGCCCGTCGCCCCGATGGTTATCACAATATAGAGACAGTATTTTATCCCATTCAGTTGCAAGATGCTTTGGAGATTGTTCCAACGTCGCAACAGGAGACGGAGTTGTCTTTGTCGGGAATTGTCATAGACGGTGATCCCCAGAATAATTTGGTGATGAAAGCGTGGCGGAGATTGAGCTGTCGTTTTTCGTTACCCCCGATATCTATTTATCTTCATAAAGCCATACCTTTTGGTGCAGGGTTAGGAGGCGGTTCTTCCGATGCCGCTTTTTTGTTGGCGATGGTGAGAGATTATTTTCGTTTGCCGTTGAGCGATGACGAGCTTGACAAGGAAGCTGCTTCTCTGGGAGCCGATTGCCCATTTTTCTTGCATAATAAACCTTTATTAGCCAAAGGAATAGGAGATGAGTTCGAGCCGATCGAATTGTCGTTGAAGTCCTATCGAATCGTATTGGTAAAGCCTTCTGTCTCCGTGCCTACATCGGTGGCTTATTCGTTGGTTACTCCGGTATTGCCGGAAGAGCCGGTGAGGGATACCGTTTCCCGTCCGGTCGAGGAGTGGAGAGGTCGATTGATCAATGACTTTGAAGAAAGTGTGTTTGCCCGATTTCCGGAAATAGGAGAGATAAAGGATCGTTTATATGAACAGGGAGCTGTATATGCATCTATGTCCGGTTCGGGTTCTTCGGTATTTGCCCTATTCGATAAAGAAGTCGATCTTGCCGATTGTTATCCGGGGTGTTTTGTTTGGACTGGAATTTGTGAAGTATAGCGTATAAAATCGTTTTTGAAAAAGAGAATGATCGAAGATTGTTACATGACCGGTATTATAGATAAGATAAATTCTTTATATCCGATTTCCGATGATACGATACGGACATTGAAAGAGAGCATGACTTTGTGCCGTTTTCCCAAGAAGTATCAGTTGATAAGGGCGGGCATGTATTGTAAATCGGCTTATTTTATAGGGAAGGGAATGACTCGCTCGTTTTGGTTGGTGAACGGAGAAGAGATAACGACTTCTTTTTCGTATGAGGGCGGAATCGTGTTCAGTATGGACGAACTCTATTATAACAAGATGAGCGAGGAATTTGTGGAGACCCTTGAAGATGTAGTCGTTTATAGAATATCTCTGGATAAATTGCGTCGGCTGTTCGAAACGAATATCGAACTGGCTAATTGGGGGCGGATTATTCATCAAGACGAGTACCGGCGTTTGCATCGCTCCCATAAGGAACGTTTGACTTTATCGGCAAAAGAACGGTATGAGGAGTTCAGGCAGCAATTCCCTCAGGTGAACCAGCGAGCTCAACTTGGGTATATCGCATCGTATTTGGGTATAACACTCTCGACGCTCAGTCGTCTCAGGGGAGCCCGAAAATGACCTTTCGGAGGATTTTTTGACATAGGACAAATTTTAAATTATATAAGTCCTGTAATTTTGCCGTAATATTAATCATCACTAAAATCAAAAATCTAAATTACCAATTCATTATGCAACAAATTTCTTCCGCTGCGTTTTCAGATACCAAACCTCATTATGAGTTGCTTGACGGATTACGTGGTGTAGCTGCGCTTTTGGTCGTGTGGTATCATGTCTTCGAAGGGTATGCTTTTGCCGGTGGTACTCTTATAGAAAGCATCAATCATGGATATTTGGCCGTGGATTTCTTTTTTATTTTATCGGGCTTCGTTATCGGTTATGCTTATGATGATCGTTGGGGAAAGAGCCTGACGGTAAAAAATTTCTTTAAGCGGCGGTTGATTCGTCTTCACCCGATGGTTGTCATGGGTGCAGTTTTAGGTGTGATTACATTTTGTATCCAGGGTAGCGAACAGTGGGACGGGACTCATGTGGCTACGTCGATGGTGATGTGGGCTTTGCTTTTCGCGATGTTTTTCATTCCGGCCTATCCGGGTGCAGGTTATGAGGTTCGGGGTAATGGTGAAATGTTTCCTTTGAACGGTCCCAGTTGGTCATTATTTTTCGAGTATATCGGTAATATTTTGTATGCTTTGTTTATTCGTCGTTTGTCTACTAAGGCGTTAACTGTTTTTGTCGTATTACTGGGAATCTGTCTGGCTTGTTTCGCTATCTTCGATGTATCGGGGTATGGCATGATAGGGGTAGGCTGGACGCTCGATTCGGTGAATTTTGTGGGTGGACTGTTGCGAATGCTTTTCCCGTTTTCTTTGGGACTGTTGTTGTCTCGTAATTTCAAACCGGTGAAAGTGAGAGGGGCATTCTGGATATGCTCTTTCGTATTGTTGGTTTTGTTTTGTGTTCCTTATGTAGAAGGGGGCGAACCTATATGCATGAATGGTCTTTTTGAGGCATTTTGTATAGTCGTGGTATTTCCTGTTCTCATTATATTGGGTGCGTCGGGAAACACGACCGATAAAACATCTACGCGGATATGTAAATTTTTGGGAGATATTTCTTTCCCGCTTTATATCACGCATTACCCGTTTATGTATTTGTTCTATTCTTGGTTGATTGAGAACCAGTATTTTACATTCGAGGAAACGTGGCAAGTAGCCTTGTGTGTTTATGTATGGAATATATTGGTAGCTTATCTTTGTTTGAAACTTTATGACGAGCCGGTGAGACGGTGGTTGAGCAAGAAATTTTTGAAAAAACGCTAGGGATAACCCCGTTAATGGGGTTTATTTGATAGATAGTAAAATTTCCATGCTTAAATTAGTTTTATGAAAATGATAGATTGTAGAAAGTCGTTGATGGTATGCATCGGTTTGTTGATGTGCGGAACCTTTTCGGCGCAGGAATCGGAGTTCGATTTGGCATCGCAGAGATCGGAAGCGCAAGACGTTTTTGCTGTGCCGGGTAAAAAATTGGATCATAAAGGGATAATTATTAACCCTACTCCTCATAAACTGGTTCTCGACCCAACCGGGAGGCTCGATATTTCGGGTGGAGTGTGTCTAAAAGATAAGCATGGAAAATTTTCCGAGGATTTGGATTTTGTCACTTTTAACAAGAAGGGGGTAAAACTCTCCGTCGATTTTGGTTCGAAGGCTTCGGCTAAGTATGGGGTAAAACCCGTTTCGGGTGCATATCGCATGAATATCGGAAAGAATGGTATATTGATCGTCGGTTATGACGAGCGGGGAGCTTTTTACGGTTTGCAGACCCTTCGCCAGTTAGTCGAGAGTCCTGCGACTGTAACGGGCGAATTACCATATGTGGAAATCGACGATTACCCCGATTTGAAATACCGGGGAGTAGTAGAAGGATTTTATGGAACGCCGTGGTCTCATGAGGTGAGAATGTCTTTGATAGATTTCTATGGAAAGTTCAAGATGAATAGTTATTTGTACGGTCCGAAAGACGATCCGTACCACAGTTGTCCGAATTGGAGGCTTCCATATCCCGAAAAAGAGGCCGGAAATATCAAAGAATTGATAGAGGCTTGTAAACGTAATCGGGTCGATTTTGTCTGGGCGATACACCCGGGACAAGATATTAAATGGAACGAGGAGGATTATCAAAACCTCGTTAATAAGTTTAATTTGATGTATGACCTCGGTGTACGGGCTTTCGCCCTCTTTTTCGACGATATATCGGGTGAAGGGACAAATCCGGTGAAACAGACGGAGCTTTTGAATAGATTGACTAAGGATTTTGTGAAGTCCAAAGGCGATGTAGCATATTTAACGGTTTGTCCGACCGATTATTCCAAGCTTTGGGCAAACCCCACACCGCAAGGAAGTCTTGCTATTTATGGAGAAACTCTTGATCCGTCGATAGAAGTGTTTTGGACAGGAGACGTAGTATGCAGCGACTTAACACCGGAGACTTTGGATTGGGTTAATTCCAGAATTAAGCGGCCGGCATATTTTTGGTGGAATTATCCGGTTACCGACTATGTGCGCAATATTATTTTGCAAGGACCTGTTTATGGCTTGAATACTTCGTTGGATTCTAATGATCTTTGCGGAATAGCAAGTAATCCGATGGAACATGGAGAGGCTTCGAAATTGGCTTTATACGGGGTTGCCGATTATACTTGGAATATAGCGGCTTATAATCCTATCGATAATTGGGAGAGAGGACTCGGCGAATTGATGCCGAAAGCAAGGGAGGCCTATCGGACATTCGCTATTCATTCCTGCGATACGGAGACCGGTTATCGCCGCGATGAATCGTGGGAAACCAAGACTTTCAGAATCGGTGATTGGAATGAAACGGAGGCTCAGGCTCTTTGGGCAGAATTCGATAAGGTAGAGAAAGCTCCTGCCGAAATAGAAAAAGGTTGCACCAATAAAGGTTTGATAAGTGAGTTGACTCCGTGGCTCCAAGAATTCGGAAAGTTGGGTACGAGAGGAAAACGGGCTTTGGAACTTGCCCGTGTTTATCGTGACGGTAAAGATGATGCCGATTTTTGGAATAAGTATATTCGGAACTTGATGAGTAAGAAGGATCGAGAAGATTATGAGGCTCATAAAAGCGGGACCATGAAACTGCAACCATTTTATGAAAATGCTATGGACGATATGGCATACGGCTTCTTAACTCGGTTGTCGGGCGAGACTCCTATCTGTTATAGGGGTATAGGTTCGTTCCATAATGCGAAAACCACGTTGAGCAAGTTAATGTTTGATCACGATACTACGACTTATTATACATCGGGAATCGCTCAAAAAGCCGGCGATTGGATCGGGGTTGATTTGGGAAGTGTCAAAGATGTGACCGAAGTTTCTATTTTGCAGGGGCGTAATTCTGTGGACGATGTCGATTATTTCGACCATGCCGTAGTGGAATATTCGATTGATGGTAAAGCATGGACTCCGTTGACGGAAGAGTTGAATAAACAGTATATCGTTCGTTGGAACGGGGAGCCTGTAAAGGCCAGATATGTCCGATTGAAAAGACTCGAATCTACTCGCACGAATTACGCATCGGTTCGTTCATTCGAAGTGAATCCTCCCAGAGTGGAACATTTGGGTTTCAGCTTAAAGTCCGACGATGTACAGCAAGCTCTTTATGCGTTTGATCAGCAAATAGGTACAAGTTATCGAAATAATGGAACTTTTTCTTTCGGGGTCGCTCCTCGGACCGAGGGATATACTTTGTTGGTGAATGAATTGCCGGAGGCGGGGAATGGAGCCCCTGTCGTGCATTTGAGACAGTTTAGGCCCGATGGTTCGTTGGCGGTTGAGTCGGTTATCGATTCGTCGTTTTTTAAGGTCGAGTTGGCCGAGGGAGTTTCCGAAGTACAAATAGAAGGGCCAGTGGAGATATTCGAGATAGTGCCGAAGTTTGATTAGTGTCGGATTTTTACGTTTAAAGAACAATTATTATTTTTGAACAGGATATAAAAAGAGCAGGTTTGCCCTGCTCTTTTTCTTTTGGAGAAAGGGAATTGCTTTTTTGCAGGTAATGGATAGAAATGAAAACATTGGGAAGGTGGCAGTGCACTCTGACAAAAGTGCAGTTTGGGCTTGTTTGGCAGTGTTTTTGATACTATAATGGTGCTCATTGGTAATGATGATATGAGCGTGATGAAAATGAAAATGTAACAAAAGAAAAATTATAAATATGGCCGAAAAGAAAGAATGCGAAAAATCGCAAAATATTGTAGATGAGGCTTCTGAAAAGGAGAAGAAAGAGTCGTTGAACCAAGAACCCGAAGTTTCGGAAGAAACAGGTTCCGAGGAGGGCGGTGAAGAAGGCGAGGCTGATGAGGCTGCCAGATTGTCAGCCGAATTGGAAACTTTGAAGGCGACTATCGAGAAAATGCAGAAGGATTATTTGCTATTGATGGCCGAGTTCGATAATTTCAGGAAACGGACGTTGCGTGAGAAATCGGAGTTGATCAAGAATGGCGGTGAGAATTGCATGAAAGCTATTCTGCCGGTTATCGACGATTTTGAACTCGGATTGGCAGCTGTGGAAGAAAGTAATGATTTAGCGGCTGTGAAAGAGGGAATGAGCTTGATATATAATAAATTCAAAAGCTATCTAGAACAAAACGGCGTAAAGGAGATTCCTACGGAGGGAGCGGATTTCGATACAGAATATCACGAGGCTGTGACGATGTTCCCGGCTTCGGATCCGGCTCAAAAAGGTAAAGTGATAGATACCGTGCAAAAGGGATATACGCTCAATGACAAAGTTATTCGCTTTGCCAAAGTCGTGGTAGGGGAATAAATTATAGGACAGGGAGCAATGGAAAAAAGAGATTATTATGAAGTGCTGGGTGTCGCTAAAAATGCGACGGCCGAGGAGATAAAAAAGGCATACCGTAAAAAAGCTATCCAATATCACCCGGATAAGAACCCCGGAAACAAAGAGGCTGAGGAAAAGTTTAAAGAGGCTGCCGAAGCGTATGAAGTATTGAGTGATGCGGATAAGCGGGCTCGTTACGACCAGTTCGGGCATCAAGGGTTAGGTGGTGCTGCCGGTGGCGGTTTCAGTGGCGGCGGTATGTCTATGGAGGATATTTTCTCGCATTTCGGCGATATTTTCGGTGGTGGATTCGGCGGATTCGAAGGCTTCGGGGGCGGCTCACGAGGGGGACGTCGTCATGTCAATAAAGGTTCGGATTTACGAGTAAAGGTGAAACTGACATTGAAAGAGATCGCTACCGGTGTCGAGAAAAAAATAAAGGTTCCTAAGTATGTGAGCTGTTCTCATTGTAACGGTACGGGTGCAGAGAACGGTACGGCTTATACGACGTGTTCGAAATGTAACGGGTCGGGAGTAGTGACACGGGTACAACAGACTTTTCTCGGAGCTATGCAATCGACGACGACGTGTCCCGACTGCGGTGGAGAGGGTCGTATTATTACGAAGAAGTGTCCGCATTGTGCCGGGGAAGGTATCGTACGTGAAGAAGAGGTAATCACGTTGAATATTCCGGCCGGGGTATCCGAAGGTATGCAACTCTCTATGGCGGGCAAAGGGAATGCTGCTCGTCATGGCGGTGTGGATGGTGATTTGTTGATTTTAATCGAAGAGGAACCGCATCCCGATTTACTGCGCGACGAGAACGATTTGATATATAATTTGCTGCTCGATTTGCCGACTGCCGTATTGGGTGGTTCTATCGAAGTTCCTACTCTCGATGGTAAGGCTCGTATAAAAGTGGATCCCGGTACTCAACCCGGAAAAATATTCCGGCTTAGGGGAAAAGGATTGCCTTCGGTCAATCGTTATGGAGTAGGTGACTTGATTGTAAATGTATCGGTTTACATTCCAGAAAACCTCAATGCCAGCGAAAAGAAGCATTTCGAGGATTTGAAAACTGCACCCAATATACAGCCTACACTCACAGCTAAACAGCGAATATTCAGTAAATTGCGTCATATGTTTGAGTGAAAACGACGATGATATAAAATGAAAGCACCGTATATCAATAATATACGGTGCTTTCATTTTATATTGGGGAATAGTTCTTTACATTCCTTGTATAACGTAATAGGTGTAGATTAAAAAAATGATTCCTACCGATAACCCGATGAATGACCATCGGGTGAATAATTTGTCTTTGCCTATAATTCCATAACATAATCCGATTATGGAGCATAGGGTAATGCCTATCGGAAAAATGAAAAACCCTATTGTGATGAATCCTATGAGCATGATAATGCCCATTATGATTAGTATTTTACTCCTCGTTATTTCCATTTTTGTAAAATTTGAATGTTTCCTCTGTGATTTCGTAATCTAAGTTGAGGAGTATGGAGTCTTTTTCGCGGGGAGAGAGCGTAGAATCTTCTTCCCAGCCGTACTCCTTAGCCAATTCTCGAATAGCTTTTATTTTTTCTTGATCTGAATTGAATACCCGTTTCTTCTTGTGTAACTTAGCTTCTACATATTTCCGGAGGGTTTCTTGTGCTCTGAATTGTTCGCCTCGGGTATAGTCGAATGACTTTAAGCTATCGATGTCTTGCAGTTCGTCATATAGCGTTAATGTCCAAAATAGGTTTTTGTCGGGCAATCGGGTGATGATACAGGGAATGATTTTTTTCCCCATGTTTAGCAATTGCGGAAATTGTTCCAATTTTTTCGCATCATTCGTGTTGCTGCTGAGGTGAGTTATCGGGTTGGTGTTGTAATTGTTTACCCATGCGTTGAAAAGACTGTCGAATTTTTCTAAGTCATCTCCTGTTAAAATCGTATCGGTATCACAGTCAGCAACGATAATTTCGGTAGATCCGTTAGCCCCGCCGATAACAGAAGCGGATTTCCCGGAACAACCGATGGTTAAAAGATAAAGTAGAATGATGTATGTGAAAGGGCGTTTCATGTTTCTTATTTTTGAACCGCGGAATTGTAAATGATTCTTGCGATATCGGCGATAATTTGTGCATTGGTTTGGTCGCTCTCACGAGAGTCTTTGATGAAAATAGCGAGAAAGCATAATTTTCCGTTCGGGAGATAGATTACGCCGGTATCGTTGTCGCCGATTTTTGTTCCGTCGTCCAAACGGTCGGAGCTGCCTGTTTTGTGTCCTAAGACAATATTATCGGGCAATCCGGCTTTTATTTTATCTTTTCCGGTAGAAGTTTCTATCAAAATATTTTTTAGAAATTCGGTATGTGTTTCATTCAGTATCGGTTCGTTGTAGAGTTTTTCCAATAGTTGAAGTGTAGACGAAGGTGTGCTCCAATTGTTATAGCAATTGGATATGCGAGAGTGCATGGTTTCTTCGGTTTCGGTGAGATTGTAGTTTGTGATACCTAATTTGTCGATTCGGTCTTTCACGATATCGATACCGCCGAGATAGTCTATGAGAATGTCGCAAGCGTTGTTGTCGCTTTGAGAAACGGCATAGCGCATGAGGTCGGCGTAAGAAAGATAAAAGTTTCTTTCGGGGTATAATTCTCTTAGTGGGCTATAAGTGTCTTTGTGTATTTGAGACGATTCGATGAAGCGTAAAGAGTCCAGAGCGATACATTCGTTTTCCATTTTTTGAAGAGCTGCTATGGCAACATGGAGTTTAAAAACACTCATTAGCGGATACCGATGTTCGTCGTTAAACGTAAATAATTGTCCGTCGATCGAGAATGCTACGCCGACCGTTGCATTTTTCCCTTGTATGGCCTGACGAATCTTTTGTCCGACGGTCGATTGTTTTTCCAAGCTAATAGCAGCGATAGGGTGTAGTCCTATCCATGAAAACAGAAAACAGAATAGAATTATTTTATTCTTGGGCATGATGTTTTGCTTGTTTTAAGTTGAGTAAAGATATAATAAATTTAATCATGTATGCCCGGCTTTATTTAATTTAACAGGGAGATAGGGTATCGGTGCGTGTTTATCGGAATATCTTGTTCGGGAGTATTTTTCATTCGATGTTGAAGAATCAGAGGTTAATAATGGAGATTATATTGTTATCCTTATTATAATTTTAAATAAATATATTGTATTAAGAAAATTTTTGTGTGTTTATTTATCTGAATATAAATAAAATAAAGATTAATAAACGTGGTTTTATTTTTCGTTTGTTCAAAAAAAATAGAAAAAAATTACGAATCTCACTAGGGATATAGTTCGATTTAGGGTTAATATTATTGATACGGTATGTAAAAATGTTTCGTGAGATTTATTTACGCAAGGTATACGAGAGAGGAATGTTTAAATAGTATTATTTATGTTAAATATTAAATGGTTAAATCTAAAAGCATGAAAAAAAATCAGAAGTGTAAAATTGGGCTTTTGGCGTTTTCTTTGTCTTTTTTTGTTCCGTTTTTTGCTAATGCAATAGATCAAGGGGCAGGAAAGGTTACTGCAAATGTAACCCAGCCAAGCAAGCGTACTATTAAAGGAGTGGTTTCCGATGTTTCGGGAGAACCACTAATCGGTGTGAGTGTATTAGTGAAGGGAACTTCGATAGGAGCTTCTACTAATATAGACGGTGTTTACTCGGTAGAGGTCCCGAATAATAATGCCGTGCTCGAATTCAGTTATGTCGGGTATCAAAAGGCGACTTTGTCGTTGGCGAATGCTTCCTCATACGATGTCGTTATGCATGAGGAGACACGGGTTTTACAAGAAGTCGTAGTAACGGCGATGGGTATATCGCGGGAATCCAAAACGCTTACCTATGCTACCCAGACTATTAAGAACGAGGAAGTGACCCGTATCAAGGATAATAACTTCATTAACTCGCTGCAAGGAAAGAGTGCTGGTCTTACTATCGTTCCCAATAATTCGGGAGCGGGCGGTGGAGCTTCTAAAATTGTGCTTCGCGGTTCCACTTCTATTCTCGGAACCAATCAGCCGTTGATCGTTGTCGACGGTGTACCTATGCAAGACGGTATGGGTACGCAGGCGACCGATAATATGATACTCGGCGGCGGACGTAGCGGCGATGACCTCTTGTCGACGATCAACCCCGAAGATATCGATAACATGACGATTTTGAAAGGCCCGAATGCCGCAGCTCTTTACGGTAGCGCAGCCAATAACGGTGTGATCGTTATCACGACCAAATCGGGTGCTTCGGGTTCTGTCAAGGTGAATGTGTCGAGCACCACGTCGATCGAGACGATAGCCATGTATCCTCGTACCCAACAGATTTATGGTATCAGTGGCGGAGACCAATGGTCGGCGTGGGGTCCTAAGATCGGTACTCGTTCGGCCGACGAGGTGGCTTCTGCCCCGTATCTGATGAATTCTGCACGCAATGCCGTAAAAGACTTTTTCAACAAAGGCGTGACTACGACCAACGGCGTTACGTTGAGTGGCGGTACGGAAAACTTCCGAACTTATTTTTCTTATAATAATACCTATCAAACGGGATTGATACCGAACAATAAGTTTACCCGTAATAACGTGATGTTCAAGGAATCTTTCTCGTTGTTCGACAAGCGTATCAATATCAACACGAGCCTTAACTGGATACATCAGAAGACCGATAACGCTCCTGTTGTGGGTAAGGCATTGAGCGCTCTCTATGCTTTGTACCGTACTCCGGCCGATATCGATATGCGTTATTTCAAGCATAACTATAAACACCTCGGTACGGTGGCCGACAATATCGTGAGCGATCCGGAGAAAGGTAATCCCAAATTGATTGGACAACCGGTTCAAACTTGGTACTGGTATGACCAATATCTAAACAACCCCTACTGGGTGGCCAACATGTATAACGATTATTTGAAGCGCGACCGTTTGTTGGCAAATATTACTTTGGATGCCAAGATTTGGCAAAATATTAAATATCAGACGCGTTTCAATGTCGATTATGTGACTCAGAATAATCTGAACGAGGAGTATGCCGGTATGAACCGGGTAGGCTTCGATTATGTAGGTGGTAAATATTACAATGGAGATTCTCGCTCGAGCGACATTTATAATGACCACATGCTCACTTGGAACGACCGTTTCAATGATAAAATCGATGTGAATGTGGCTGTGGGAACCAGCTTTTCACGTCATTACGATCGTAACACGAGCATCACTACGGCGATAGATACTTGCGGTGTGCCCAATGCTTTCGTTCCTCAGAATAATAAACACAGCCGTCCCAACAACCCTAACGGAAGTGCTACATCGGCTTCGGACAGTTGGAATAACAAGGATTGGAGCACGGCACTCTTCGCTACGGCTTCGGTCGGATTATTCGATAAAGTTTACCTCGACGGTAGTTATCGTTTGGAGTGGGCACAGTCGTTCCAACAGTTCACGCAAGGGAGCGGATATAAATCGTTCGATTACTATTCGGCCGGTGTGAATGTGCTCATCGACAAGTTTTTGCCTCGCCGGGATTGGCTCAATCAGTTGAAATGGCGCGGTAGTTGGTCGGTGGTAGGTAACCCCATTCCCAACACCTTGTTCGCCCGTCAGAGCTACGATTTCTCCAACGGTACGATCAGTACTCGTCCTCCTTTGTTCGACGATCCTCAACCGGAGACGACCACTTCGTTCGAGACCGGTTTGGACGTTTGGATGTTCGAAAACAAATTCAACTTCGACCTTACTTATTACAATTCGACGTTACGTAACCAGTTCTTGTATGTCACCACTGCCAATGGCGAATCGAAGCCGGTCAACACAGGTAAGATACGCAACTATGGTTTGGAATTCCAAGCATCTTATCGCTGGAACATCAATAAGGATTGGAGATGGCAGACTGGATTCAATATCGCATGGAATGACAACCGTATCCTCGAAACTTACAAAACCGAGAGCGGCGCTCCCTACGAAGTGCAAATGGGTCCCAACGCTTTCAAGATTAAATACGTAGAAGGCGGACGCTATGGCGATATTTATGTCAACTCTTTCGCCCGCGATGAAAACGGCCATATCAAAATCAATGATGCCGGTAATTACGAGAATGCCGTTCCCGTGATGGCTTCCGGTAAATACGAGACCAAAGTGGGCAATATGACTTCGCCTGTCACTCTCGGTTGGAACAATACATTTACTTGGAAAAACTTCACGCTCTATTTCTTGATAGACGGCCGTATCGGCGGTAAGGTGATGTCATTGACCGAGGCTGATCTCGACCTGTACGGCCTTTCCGAACGTTCTGCACAAGACCGCTTGAACGGAGAACGGGTTATGCAAAACGGAAAGGAATATATTCTCAAACCTCTACCTGACGGATCGGGGAACAAAGTTTCGGTCGAGAACTACTATACGACCATCGGTGCTCTTCCCATGGAAGACCATGTATATAATGCCACCAGCTTGCGCATGCGTGACATCTCGTTGAGCTACGACATGCCCAATTTGTTCGGTAAGAATCAAGGTATGACCGCTCAGTTCTCGGTGAAGAATGCGTTCTTTATCTATAAAGATTCTCCCGTGGATCCCGACATCTCGGTATCGGCCGCCAACGGTTACTCCGGTATCGACTGTTATTCTTTGCCTACGACGCGTAGTTTTGCGTTAACATTGAAATTCAATTTCTAATGAAGAACGATTTAATATAAATAGTCATCAATATGAGAAAAACAATATATTCGATCGGATTCCTCGTTATCGAATCCGTGTTTTCAGTAGGTTTGTTCACTTCTTGCGGCGACCAGTTTCAGGAGGAGTATCCGTGGTTGATCGGTAAGCAGGAGGAGATGGACAACAATAACGAAGAGGGGGCGGGAGCTACCGATATTACTGTTCTCGAGAAGGAGCTGAAAGGAGCTATTCCGTTCATGATCAACTATTCGCACGAACCTAACGGATCGTGGGCGCCTCACAAATATCAATATTACAGGGCGAACAGTATTGACAACTATGCAGGATACTGGACGACTACCAAGAGTACTTTTGCTTTCGGTGGTCCGTTGCCTACGCTTTATACTTTCCCCAACGATTATTTGGGGGGCCCTATGGATAACCAGATTTTCACACAGTCTTACAATGCCATTCACCACGCTACCGAATTGGGTAAACCCGAATGGCGTGCTGTGGCGTTGATTATCCAAGCCTATCAAGGCCACGAAATCGTCGACTTCTATGGCGCGGCTCCTTTTAGCGACTGGCGTAATTTGAAACGTACTCCGCCGTTGACCTATGAAAAGGGCGAGGACATTTACAATTTGATTTTCGACGATCTCGACGAGGCTATACGCATATTGAAAGAGCGTCAGCCGTCCCGCGAGGAGTTCGCCAAGATCGAGGATTTGACTATCAAGACGCTCTCTAATGGAGATTGGCGCATGTGGGTGAAGTTTGCCAACTGTATTAAAATGCGTATGGCCATGAACATGGTGAAAATCAATCCGGGTACGGCTCAGTCCAAATTTGAACAAGCTGTCACCGACGAAATCGGTGTCCTCACCGACACCGATGCGAAGGATATAGCCTATTATCAGGAGCAAAACGCTTGTGCTTTGTGGCGTATCGGTAACGAGTGGCACGATATTCGTTTGGGCGCTTCGTTTGAAAATATTCTCAAACGTTACAATCACCCGCTGCTTACCCGCTGGTTCGATACCAATGCATATCCTATTAAAGAGAAGTCTACGGGTATACAGGCTCCCATCGATGTTTACGGAGTGCGTACGGGTATCAGCATGCGTAACAGCAATACCACAGGCAAGGACAAAGGCGGTTATGGCCCATTCTCGACTTTATCGGGCGAATTCAAATATATGCATCAATCTTTCTTCAAACGCACCGAGAGTATCTTCTTGTTGGCCGAGGCTGCTTTGAGAGGCTGGAATGCGCTTGGCCGTGACGCTCAGAGTTGGTATGAGGCCGGTATCCGTCTTTGTTTCCAAGAGAATGGGATCACCGACGGAACCGTCATCGACGAATATCTTGCCCAGACTGCGGCGAAAGATATCGATTATGTCGATCCGTATAACAACGAGAACAACATAGCCGGTCGTGTGAAAGTGGGTGTGAAATGGGATGCGAGCGACTCGAAGGAGGTGATGCTGGAAAAAATCATCACTCAGAAATATATCGCCAACTTCCCCATGAGCGCCGAGGCATGGACCACGTTCCGCCGCACGGGATATCCCCGTATCTTCCCGGTCGATGTGAACAACATGAAAGACCAAGGCGTCGACACCGAGTTGCAATTACGTCGTATTCCCATCGAGGAGACAGCCAACAATACGTTGGAGATCGCTTCACTCGTACAGGCTCTCGGGCAACCCAACACCGGCGCTTCGCGTGTTTTCTGGGATAAACAGACCGAAACCCGAGGCGAGCAAAGCCCCGATAACGAATTTACATTGGTAATTCCGGTAAACTTTTAATCTATAAAACATTTGAAACATGAAACGATATAGCTTTATATTCTTTTTGGCGAGCTTCCTCGGTGTGACTTCGTTCACCGCATGTGAAGAGGAAGCTACGCTCGACGGTGCGACCGAGGTGTATATTACCATCGATCCCATGGACATTAATTTGAAATTGGGCGATACGGTGAGGATTTCGGCGACGGTTACCAATGTGAGTGGGAAAGTGATCGAGACTCCTGTCTCTTGGTCGATAGAAGACCAGACGGTTGCTGCCTTGCTGGGTGATACCGCTGTGGTGGCTTTGGATGGCGGTCAGGAAAAAGAGACCCGGCTCAAAGCCATGTTGGAGAACGGCAAATATGCCCTTACTACCGTTACCGTGTCGCGCAATTTGCCCGACGGTGTGATGTGTATTCCCAACGACAGCACTTTCACCGAAATGACTTCGAAACGTAGTTACAATACGGCCCACGATTCGGTGCTGTTCTCTGTTTCTCCCAAAGAACTTCTTTATGATTATGATCCGGTTCCTACTCTCGAAGGGCTAACCGCTTTCGAGCCGGTGATGACGGTCGACACCGTGAGAGGTCTCGTAGCCGTGCACTATGCAGCTCCCCGTGCCTCGGGGAAGGGAAAAGTCACCCTTTCCATTGGTGATGCTTCCACGGCCAAGTCGGCATCTTGCGATATCATGTTGGCTCCCCAGTTGTTGGCTACTTTCTATGGCAAAGGTTTCGAAAATATGCCCTATATAAATACCCGTCCCAGTAAGGAGGTATTGTCGATGTACTTTGCCTATACGTACGAGGCCGAAATGGACATCAATTCGGAAGATACCGTGCGTATCGCCATGAACGTGCAGTCGGGCGCCAAAGAGGATATCGAGGCGGGCTACGATGCCTATCGTTGGGAAGTCGTTTCGAGTAATGGGGTATTGATTACGGGCAAGACCGAGGAATATGTGAAAGGCGAGGGATTCGATGCCGTGCTTGCGTTGCGCTCGGGTTCGGAGGAAGGCGAAGCCGAATTCCATTGTATTACTCCCGACACAGTGTTCGTAGCGACGTTCCGTGTGCAGGACTTTAAGACTCGTTATCCGGTGGAGGAAATTACGGTCGACCACGATCCGATTTCCATGCCTGTGGGAAGTGTGTTGAGACTTACGACGGGAGTGATTCCCGCTTCGTCTTATGCTTATCACAAGCCGGTAGTCAAGGCAGTCGATCCTTCCAAAGTTCAAGTGGGTGAATATAACGGTAATGTCATAGAGCTGAGGGGACTCGCATTGGGCGAGACCGAGCTGGTTCTTACGGCCAACGGCAAGGAAAAAAGGGTTCCGGTGAGTGTCACCGAGGGTATCTTGTCTGTTTTGTGGAAATCGGGTAATGCGCGTACTCTTTTCGAGGGACAGACTGTGCAATGGGGTATCGATGCCAAAACTTTGTCGGGAGGAGAGAATCCTTATGACGTGACTTGGACTTCATCTGCTACCGATGTGCTCACTGCCGAGCAAACCGGCGACGATAACACACAGGGGACGATTACGGGTATTAAGGCCGGTAAGGCAGACGTTATTGCCGAGGTGGCTGGCGTATCGTCCGAGAAGGCCGAGGTGAAAGTGATCGCTCTACCTGTCGATTTGGAATTGAACGCCTCCAACACCGTGAAAGAAAACTCGGTGGTTTATGACGAGGGCGGCGATTTGGTAGTGTTCATTTCGCCCACATCGGGTTATGGGCAAATCATGCTTACGTTGACCGATGCCTATAAGGGTGGCGGTTATGCAGGACATTACGATATTCCTGTCGGTACGGTAGTCGATATAGACGGAGCTCGGGCCGAGGTGACGGGCAGCATGGATATCTCGGGCAGCGGCGACGAGACAACCGTTTCGTTCTCGATTACGGGTAATGTGGGAAGTCGCACTCTCTCTATCGAAGCCGATAGTGTTCCCGTGGTGTTGTAAAAAAAGAGTCGTTTCGGGATAGGAGGCCGCTAAAACGCCTCCTGTCCGCGGAACTTGAAGATAGAAAAAACTTTTTGAGAATAATTCAAATTTTTATTAACCAAAAAAAATTTTCCATGAAAAAAAATCTATTTTTATTATCTGGAATTTTAGTTCTTTCATTTTCTTCGCAAGCACAAGAATTGAAAGAAGATTACATGACGTGGCCGGAGAGTTCGAAACTCGGTCAGTATGTTAGTAGTTGGGTTCTCGGCGAAGATTTGTTCGAGGACGAGAATTTTTATGTTTCCCGTGTGAAACCCAAAGAACGTTTTCGCAATGCGGCCACGCAGATCGACGAGACGCTCACCGAGGCCAACGACAGAAAACTCGTTTTCTGGGTTCCGGTAGGAAATGCCAGCAATGGTAACACCAATGCGCGTCCTAACGGTAAGTTCGATTCCGAGGCTTTCAGTACTTGGTCATACGTTACTCATTACGGAGACTGGACGGCTCCACACGGGTGGGTCCCCGGTGGATTCGCCGATGTCGCCCATAAAAATGGTGTAGGTGTTTCGGGTGTGGCTTCCGTTCCTTGGGGAGGTATAAGTTCAGAGTGGTCCTCTGGTTTTTCCACGTTGGTGGGCATAGAGGCAGAGAAAGTGGCTAAATTCCTCCATTATCATGGTGTGGACGGATTAGGCTATAACTCGGAGTTCAGTACAGGTTCTTCTTTTATTTTGTCGGGATTGCGTGCATTGCACGAGACAGTTCACAAATACCTTACGGAAAAAGGTAACCCGGTGGTCGAGAACTTCTGGTACGATGGAACCAACGATAATGGGCAGATTACTTTCGATAGTGGTCTCGGTAATCATAACAACGATACCTTCGGCGATGGCGAGCATATCCGCACCTCGCTTTTTCTCAATTACAATTGGCATGGAGTATTGGGAGGGTTGACCCAATCTACTGTAGATACCTATGCCCCCGGTCGCAGTTCGCTCGATCTTTATGCCGGCTTCAACATGCAGGGCGGTGATCCTTCTACGTGGAGAACTCTCAAAGACTATAATCTCTCTATCGGTCTGTGGGGCGCTCACGATTATAATATGTTGTGGGCCGACCGTGCTAATAACGGTAGTACAGATGTAGCCAAGCAAACATATTATCAACATCTGATCGAGCAGTTCTTTACCAACGGTAACCGCAATCCCATCGATAAAATCGAGGTTTACAATCGCGGTAACCATCACCCCGATGACAAGTGGTTCGGTATGTCGGCTTTCATGACGGCACGCAGTTCGCTCAAATGGGATCTTTCCGAGGAACCGTTTATTTCTTATTTCAATTTGGGTAACGGTCGTTTCTTGAACTGGATGGGCGAACGTCAGAACGATAACGAATGGTACAATATCGGTGTACAGGACTATTTGCCTACTTGGCGTTGGTGGTTTGCATCCGATTTCATGGGTAAAACGGCCGACAAGGTAGTGGAAAATGGCTTGGAGGCCAAGTTTACTTACGACGATGCCTATGTAGGCGGTTCGTGTCTGCGCCTCTTCGGTTCTGTGGACAATGAGTATTTGCATTTGTTCAAGACCGAGTTCGCTTTGTCCGCAGCCGATGTGATTACGGTTCGTTACAAATTGGTAGGCGGTCAGGCCGATGTTAATTTGGCACTTTCTGCCAAAGGCGACGAGCAAACGATTTTGCGCGAGAGCGGTTTCAAGGTATTGACTGTCGCCGATGAGGCCGACGATGAAGTGTGGGTGGAAAAGACGTTTAAAGTGAGTGGTGCTTTGGCTATGTTGGCCGGTAAGGAAATCGCTATGATTGCCCTCCATTTCGAAAATGCCAAGAACCTCGACTTATACCTCGGTGAATTTTCTATCACCCGCGGTGCTATGCCTACACCGGCGGCTCCCGAGATTAAGATCGCCAAAGTTCTTGCATCTCACTACAAAGGTGTAGATGGTAAGGTGATCTTTAACATGGATAACGACAAATTGCCGGGTGAGCCGGTTTATAACCTCGACGTGAATGCTTCGATGTTCAAACTGTATGCCCAACAAAAAGGCGGTGAGTCTCAATTCATGGGTATCACTACTTCTTGGGCCGGTATGTATTTCTCTGTTCCTACCGATTTGCAGGGCGAACAGGAGATTCGTTTCGGTGTCGCAGCCGTTTCGGTCGATATGAAGTCCGATTCCGAGATCGCATGGAGCGATTATATGAGTATGGGCGAATATACGGTTACCGACGATATACAGATAAATAAAACTACCATCAAGCCGGGCGAGAGCTTTGAAATTTCGTATGTCGATCCCCGTCACGCCGCCGCCGACTGGAAATTGCTCAACAGCACCGGTGTGGTCGTAAAAGACGCAAGCAATACGACTGTATTTACCGTATCGGAAGGTATTGAAGAAATAGGAGGTTATGATCTGCAAGTCATTTGCGACGGCGAAACGACCACTTATGGTTACTATGTGCAGATTACCAGCGAAGCCGTGGGTGCGTTGCCCGAGATTCAATCGCTGACTATCGGCGGGGAAGCTGTGGCAGAAGATGAAGTGAAGATCGACGTGGACGAGGCGCTGACGTTGGGCTATACCGGAAGGAAAGCCAATGGAGCTTCTTCGCGCGGTATCGAGATCAATGAAGGCTGGGTAGGCGGAAGAATGTCCGATTTGTCTATCGGTGACGGTCAAACGTTCTCCGTGTCGGCTTGGGTTCGTTTCACTTCGATACCCGAAGGGTCTTGTTTCTTCAGTGTGGAAAATCGCGCATCGAGTGCATGGCCGGTGAATAACTGGGGCTGGATGTGGTCTGACTTGTCATCTACGGGTAAACTTAACAGTTATACCTTCCGGACCGCTACGTACAATGGCGCTCCCGAGTTGAAATATACGTTCCCCAACGCAGTCGTAACACCCAATGCATGGAATCACGTGGTATTGACATTCGAGTATAACGACCAGTCGCAATTCCGCTCCAAATTTTATCTGAACGGTGTGCTCCAAGAGTCAACGTGGGTTTTAGATGGAGCTTCGGGTACGACCGAAACATGGGCTAATGTGAATTATTCTATCACGACTTCAGATTGGTTCTGTTTTGCCGGAGGCCGTGGATCGGAACCTATTTTCAATAATGGTATTATCGACGATCTGTTGGTTTGGAACGGAGCCATGACTCCCGAGCAAGTGCAAAACGTGAAGAACGGTCTGGATGCCAACAGCCTTCCCCAAGAAGTGATGGCTTACTGGGATTTCGAAACCGATGCCGATGAAGACCACTACTTTGCAGCCAAAGGTTCGGTTGCAGGGGCTAAAGCCTGTTCGTTCAAGACGGAAGCTCTTGGTAGTGAAGGCGCCGGTCGTCAAGTCGCTCAGAATCCTCTGTATATCTCAGGTTGTCCGTTTGTGCCGGGATCCACTTTCAAGGTAGAGACTCGTCCGACTTGGACAGCCAAACGCGGTGTCCTCAGCGAATCGACCGGTACCGACCTCGAAGGTTCCACGAAACTGACTTATAGCAAACCGGGCGATTATACGGTTACTCTGACTCTTGAAAATACGCTCGGGGCCGATACCAAGAGCTATCCTGTATTCAAAGTAGGCGATGTAGACGGTGTAGAAGAGAGCATGGCCGGTGAGTTGCGCACGTATACCGTAGAGGGTATTCTCTTTGTAGAATTTGCCGAGGACGGAGACTACCAAGTGGGCGTGTACAATGCCTCGGGAATGCTTGTCGCACAGAAAGATGCCGCTGTCGTAGCCGGTCAAAACATGAGCATCTCTCTCGGAGCCAAAGGCGTTTATGTGGTGAAGGTGATGAAAGAGGGCAAGGTGGTTCGTACGGTCAAAGTGTTGAATCGTTGATGTAATCTCTCACTTTCTTTTTAAGAGGGTGATCTCAATAGCGGACCGAGCCCTATCATTTAGGGTTCGGTCCTTTTAACAAATTTTTAATCGGTAGAAAATTTATTTTTTTTGCGATTATTTTTAATATTAATATATCATGAAAAAGAGTTATTCGATTTTTTTATCTACACTGTTTTGTTTTTTGTTTTGTAGTTTGAGCGCACAGGATGCGCAGTTGAATGCGGCGAGTCGTAAAGTGATTATCGAGGCTCCGGCAGAGCCCGGTACTCATTTGGAGGTGGCTTATAGGCCTGCGGGTTCTTTTTTCCCGAGTTATGTGCAGTCGGGGCAGCAAGTAGACGTGGGTACTACGCTTATCATCGATGCTTATTCTGATAATCCGACCAAATTGCCGTTGGTTGCCGTACGGGTGAACGGGGAAGAAATCGAAAAATCGGGATCGGGATATACGTATGTTATACCCGAAGGCGAAGGGGATATTGTGATTTCTGCGGAATTCGGTCTTCTTTACCAAGTAGATTTCTCTTATTCCTTGAACGGGCGCATAGAACTTTATGCGGCGGGTTCGGAAGAGCCGTTGACGACGGGAACTCGTGTGAACGGGAATGTGGAGATAACGGTGAAAGTTATTCCGGACAGCGGATGCGATTTGCTTTCTCTCGTCGTGAACGATGAAAATGTAACCGGCCAACTCGCGAACAATGAGTATAAGTTCGTATTGAAGAAAAACACTTCAATTACGGCGGCCTTCCAGAAAGCCTATCGTCTGACGGTGGAACCGTTCGAGCATGGTAGTATGCGGGTGGCTATTTCTGATAAAGGAGATTTGAGCGATGTACCGTCGGACGGTAAGATTTTTGATGGGCAAACGCTTATCTTGTGGTGGCCGACAGTCGAAGAAGGGTATGAAGTAGGTTCCGTATTGATGAACGGGACAGATATAACGGAGCAGTTTTTCTCAGGAACGTATAACCATGTGGTGAAAGGCGATGTGAACGTTACCGTGACGATCCGAAAAAAAACGTATGGATTGACGGTTAAGGATTTCGTGGGAGGTACGATAAAAGCGGAATTCGAAGATGAGGGGGTAGTGACCGATGTGTCGGCCGGTGGCAGAGTACCGGAAAATGCGACCTTGAAAATTTATGAACCGGTACTTGATGAAGGATACGAATTGGTTTATGTGTCGCTGAACGGATCGGATATTAAGGATCAGTTTAAAGATGGTATCTATTCGCTGACGATGAAAGAAGATGTGATGCTTGTTGTAAAAGCCAAAGAAATCGATAAAATGTTCAAACTGACTATCGATGAAATCGAGGGTGGCAGCATAGATGTACAAGTGTATGTCGGTGGAGATTTGGCCGATGTCCCGGCCGATGGGAACATCAAGAACGGAACCATGCTGATGATTTCCGAACCGGTGCTCGAAGACGGTTACGAATTGGTTTCCGTCATGTTGAACGAAGAGGATATAACCGCTTTGTTCGAGGAAGGCGTGTATTTCCATACCATGCGTCAAGATGTGACGATCTCCGTAAAGACCAATTATGTTTCGGGCGTGGAAGAAGAACAGGCCGACCGGGTGAGAATTTATCCTAACCCGTTTGCAGAAAGTTGCGTGGTGAGCGGTGTTGCCGCAGGTACATCGGTTCGCGTGTTCAACATGACGGGAGCTTGTGTGTTCTCGAAAGTCGCCGGAACGGGTGAGACCGAAATTCGTTTGTCGGGACTTGCTTCGGGTGTCTATATCTTGAAGTTGGAGAAAGACGGCGACAGCTCTTGCCATAAACTGATTCGGAAGTAAGAGCCGATTTCTCGGTCGATAGTAGAATTTTTTATTCGATAAACTTGTAAATAGGGAAGGGGAGTGCAACTATGGCACTCCCCTTTTTTTGACGGAGGGGTTGAGAAGATTACATAAGAGTTTTTTGATTGCAGGTTTTAACCCCTCCGTCCTTCGGCCACCTCCCCTATATTTTGTGTTGCAAAACACAGGGGAGGAGTGAGACATCTTTGTTCTATTGTTGTTTCGGCTTCTCCGTTACTACGTACCGTCTCTCCTATATTTTGCTTCGTGCCACCCCGCCATGCTGCGGGGTACGGCAGAGACGGAGTTTTGCGCCACCCTTTTATTATGTGATTTTGCCGGTAAGATAAGAAGTATTTAACCTTCTCCCCTGTTGTATTAGCAATAGGGGAGAGTTAGAAAGAACGAAGTTCCTGAGGAGAGAGGTTAACTATGAGGTGAAACGCTTCCGGTTAGGTTGAACTTGTCCGGCTTTTGGAGAGGATAGTTTACTATCAACCTCCTCCTCTGTGTTTTGCGAAGCAAAATATAGGGGAGGTGTCACGTAGTGACGGAGGGGTTGAAAAAACTCGTTTGTGCTTGTTCATTCTTCTCAACAGCGAGAAGAACGAACCAAGAAGCTCCGGCAGTTATCGGGCTATTAGGCTCGTCGCCACGGTTGCCGTCGGGGTCTGCGGAACTCGCTCCGCTCGGACGGTCCTCGCCCTTTTTCCTCCGTCTCCCTTGCGTCTTCACCGCCCGATAAAGGCGGATCGGGGTTTGTGCATTTGCTTGTTTTCTAACCCCCTCGCCCTGCGGGCACTCCCCCTATATTCCTTGCAGGAACACAGGGGGAGAGGATTAAAAGTGACACTTCGATCAGCCTTTGTGGGCTTCCTCTTTTCTTTGTGGGAACTCTTCTTGTTGCTCCGAAACTCCCCGCAATGCTGCGGGACACGGCAGGGTGAGGAGGGGGTGAATGCCCTGTAATGCCACAGGACATGGGAGAGGTTGAGATGTATTCCGCTTTTGCCCCTTACACTGATTTTATAAGCGACACAGAGGAAGAGGGGTAAAAGAGGTATTTTTATTCGGCAGTCCGCCGAATTTGTTTTTGTATTCAATTTGTATTATTTTCGCCATATGTCATTACCTGTGTATTTTGCTCCATTGCAAGGTTATACCGATGTGGTTTATCGTAAGGCACATGCCGCTTTATTCGGTGGCATCGCCGCTTATTATACCCCTTTTGTGAGAATCGAGAAGGGAGATTTCCGACGGAAGGATTTACGAGATATAGACTTTGAAAACAACCGGGGTGTGCCGGTCGTTCCGCAGGCGATAGCCTCAGAGTCCGATGAACTGAGACGTATTGTGGATTGTATGGCTTCTCTTGGCTATACTCGGGTCGATATAAATTTAGGGTGTCCTTTCCCGATATTGGCTTATCGTCATAAGGGGTCGGGTATATTGCCGTTCCCTGACGAGGTAGAGCGATTGTTGCGGCCTTTGGAATCGTATGACTCTTTGGAATTTTCGGTGAAGATGAGATTGGGGTGGGAGGAGCCTTCGGAGGCATTGAGGCTATTACCTCTGCTTGAAAGTTTGCCTTTGCGGCAAATCACGCTTCATGCCCGACTGGGGAAACAGCAGTACAAGGGTTGTGTGGATATGGAATCTTTCGGTCGGTTTTACGATGCTTGTCCTATTCCGTTGGTTTATAACGGAGACTTGACCACGGTAGAGGAGATGGTTGCCGTGGAGCGGGAGTTTCCCCGGCTGTCGGGGCTTATGGTCGGCAGAGGATTATTGGCGAAACCGTGGCTGGCAGAGGAATATGGAAATGAAAATTTTTCGAGTGAGAACTTTTATTGCAGGGTGGCTTCGTTGCACGAGCGTGTTTTTACCGATTATAAAACTCTATTGCAAGGAGAACATCAGTTGTTGACTCGTATGATGTCGTTTTGGGAGTATCTTTTACCAGATATGGAGAAGCGATTGAGAAAGCGTTTATCAAAGTCCCGGAATGTAAAAGATTATACAGAGGCCGTAAACTTGCTCTTTTCTTCGTTGGAGGGAAAAAATTAAAACTGCCTTCGACCTATTTTACAGAAAAATTGTTATCTTTGAAACAAGTCCAAGATGGGATGCGGTTCGGCATAGCCAGATCGGAAATGAAATTTCCGTTTGTCTCTGCGCTCACCTTTCGCTATCTTTGACAAAAGTCACTAAAAATTGGAGCCCTATGGAAAAAGAGATCGTATTATATCGTACATTCGATTCTCCGGTCGAAGCAAATATCGTAAAAGATGTATTGGAGACAAACGGAGTTCCATGTTTTTTGTCCAACGAGATATTTTCGAGTGTCTTGCCTTTGACAAATTCGGAAGTGGGAGCCATCAGGCTGAATGTCTTTGCCGAAGACGTGGAGAAGGCCGATACTATTTTAAGTACGACACAACTTCCTGAATCGGAAAAGTAGCAGGGTCTGAGTAACCTGTTTCGTTTTTTTAGTACCCATAAAAATCGAAACAGCTTTTATGCCGCTTGTTTTATCGGTTTCGAATTATTCCCGGATAGTTCGGACGAAAAGGTTTGTTTAATTTTGAATCCGGTAAAGGCGATGATCATAGACATTAACGGGCTTAGCAGATTGAAAAAGCAATAAGGCAGATAAGTGAGAGTGCTTACTCCGAGAACGGTCGCTTGTGTCATTCCGCAAGAGTTCCACGGAATCAATACCGATGTTACAGTGACCGAATCTTCCACGGTACGGCTGAGGAGCCGGCTTTCCAATCCTCTATTCTTATATAGTTCTTTGAAGAGGTTTCCGGTCAGTATGATGGACAGGTATTGGTCGGCCGTACAAGTGTTGAAAAAAAGTCCGGAGGTGACGGTGGAGCATACGGCACTTTTCGGTTTACGGACGAAACGGACGAAAACGTCGGTAATGCTACGGATCATACCGCTTGCCGACATGACACCACCGAAACACATGGCGCATATAATGAGCCAAATGGTATCCATCATGCCTCGCATTCCCCGGGTGGCGACGAGCGCATCGATTTCGGGTTGTCCGGTCGATAAAGAGGTGCTGCCGAATACGGAAGTCATCAAGGCTTTGAATCCGGTAGTGAAGTCTAGGGTTTCACCTTGTGCGATTTGCAGGAGAATATGAGGTTGGAAGATGAGTATGCATATTCCTGCAATGACCGAGGATATAAACAGTGTGATAATGGTGGGAAGTTTTATGAGTATAAGGATTCCTGTAATGACAGGAACGAGGAGAAGCCAGAGCGATAAATTGAATTTTTGCGCTAATGTATCGGCAAACAGGGCTGTTTGTTCGTGAGCGACATTTCCCTTTAAGAATCCGGCAATCGTAAAAATTATCAGCGTAATGATTATCGAGGGTACTGTCGTGACGAGCATATAGCGTATGTGAGTGAAAAGTTTCGTCCCGGTGGTGGACGAAGCGAGCACCGTCGTATCGGAGAGCGGAGAGATTTTATCACCGAAATAAGCCCCCGAAATGATAGCGCCGGCAATCCACCCAGCTTCGAATCCTTGTGCCTTTCCTATCCCGAGCAAGGCGACGCCGATGGTGGCGATGGTTGTCCAAGAGCTCCCGGTAATGACGGAAACGATGGCGCAGATGAGACAGCAAGATGCCAAGAATATCTGGGGTGTGAGCGTGTGTAACCCGTAATATATGAGCGTGGGAACTATGCCACTGAGCATCCATGTGCCGGAAATGGCTCCGATGAGTAGTAAGATGATGATGGCCGGTGTCACTTTCTTTATGTTTTTAGCCATGCCTTCTTCGAGGGAACTCCATTTATAATTGTATTTTATCATGGCTATGCCTACGCATACGGACGAAGCGATCAGAAGCGATACTTGGCTTCCTCCTAAAAGGGCATCTCCACCGAAGATAGGGATAACCATAGCCAACAGTGCGACAAGAACGAACAATGGAATCAGTGAAATAACGGGAGTGGGTATTTTGCTTTTTTCGTCCATATTATTTTTCTTTTTATTCGAGCTTGCAAAGGTAATCATAATGCATATATATTACCTTTATTTTCTTTTATTTTTGAATAAATAAACAGTAATTATTGTATATATAAATATTTATTCATTTTAAAATAAAAACCGAATAGAGGATTCATGCTCTATCCGGTTTTAATGTATATGGAAAGGGAAGTGCTTTTCAGAAGTGTAACATGACTCCTGCCGAGAAACTGCGCATTTCAGGAGCATGGCTTTGTTGCATGATGTTGAAAGGGGAGAGTTTTACATAGAATCCAAAGGTTCCGTATCCACCCTGAGCCATGATGTCGAGATTGATGGGATTGACTTTTATGTTTTTATTGAAATGCTGTACTTTTTCGTTTCCTACAGTATATTTGGTTTTCATGCTGCTATATGTCTTTATACCGATAACCGGGCCAAGCGAAAAGAAAAGCGGACCATGCAAAAAGGTTCTTGTTTGCCATTCGATCAATAGGGGAATTGTCAAATCCACAGTTTTCAGTCGAGAGAAATCGAGGTGGGCGTCTTCTGGGCAAAGAACTATTTTTATTTGCCCATTTTGCTTGGTGAAGTAGCGGTTATCGTTCATGACGTAGTTTCTCCAATCGAGACCGATACCGGTAATAAATCCCCAATTATCCCTATGTATGGGGGTAAAAATGGTAACGAAATTCCAAAATATTTCGAAAGAACCGGAGAAATCGAGAGAAATACCCGTGGGGGAGTCTAAAAATTTCATGCCTCTACCCATGGCATTACAGAATCCGAAACCTATGCCCGACCAATGCGGATCGAAACGCTTACATTTATCTTTCTTTTTCCCAGAAATTAGATCTGAAAACGGAAACGATACGGATTCGGAAAGTTCCCAAGAGGTTTGTTTTTTCCCGTCAATATGGCGTGATTCATAATATTTGTTGTATTTTTTCCCGTTTTCGTAGACGGTTACCGAAACGATTTCGGAGGAATCTTTGATGAGGATTTCCTTTTGGTTGAATATTACAGTTGTGTCACGTTTTGTCGAGAATGACGGCATGATTGAAAAGATGGCGAGTAGGAGTAAGATAGGATTTTTCATATTCATGTTTTTTATTGTTTCTTGTTGATAAATAGATTTATGAGTTTGTTGAGCTGAGTTTGTCCCTCTAAGTAGATAAGTGTCGCATCGTGCGGTGACGTTTTACGGAACAGAATAAATCGGTTTTCTCCATCTGGGGCGGCAGGTGGTAACTGGTAATATCCGGCAATGGTATTATTCCCCGATTTTACGGTTTCGCTGTTTTCGGCTTTCCGGCTGTCGGTAGAAACCGCAGCTTCGAATAACGTTACATCGTCAGGACGGTCCGTGATGGAAATACTATGGAATAGCGATAGACCGTAAGGGTGTAACGTTTTCCCTTTCAAGAGAACGACTATGGCTTGTTCGTCTTTGTCGTATTTCCCTGAAAATAGAGGAGCGATAGCTAGCCCTTTTTGGGCGTGACAAATATTGCCAATCCAAAGGAAAATACAGGAGATGAATATTTTATAAAACATTTTCATAGAAGATGAGTTTATTGTAAATTTTCGAGAGGCCTGAATATGGAACTCAGTTCTTTCTCCACGGTAATGTCGGTTGGGTCGAACTGGGATACGGTGTGTTTCATTTGTTCGATAACGGTTTCTGTATCGGTGTATTTTTTTCCGTATATATAGGTGACACAAATGTCTCTTGGAGAGTGAAAATAGAGGATATTTATACTCAGAATAATGGCTATACAAGCAGCGATACGAGCGAGCGTTTTTAGCGACACCCGTTGCCGGCTTCGTATTTTCCCCTTTATGCTGTTGCCTATTAGCGAGTATGAAAGTACGGCTCGTATTTCGTCGTAACGTTTATTTTGAGACTCTGAGAATACAAATCGAGATAGTTCTTTCTCTTCATCGATAGTAGTGTTTCCACTGTAATAGCGTTCGATGAGCCTATCCCAATAGTCGGAATTTCGTTTGCCGTGTTTTATGTTTTTATCGGTCATAGGCGTTTAGTTTTTTATATTGTTCTCTAATAGTTTTTCTCGCTCTTGATAAATTCATTCGGATTGTTGCCGGTTGCATATTCAATCGGTTGGCAATGTCTTCTATTTCGAGACCTTGATAGTCTCGTAATTCGAGAATTTTTCTTTGATTCTCGGTTAGTCTTTTTTCGATGAGTAGTTTTACCGTTTGGAATCTTTCCAATAGATTTTCTTTTTCACTGTTATCTTCATCACATTCGTTATTGGTTTCGATGTCCAACTCGGGGAATCGAGCTTTCTTTCTAATTTGGTCTATACAAATGTTACGAGTTGTAGTGACTGTCAGAGCCGCTGCTTCTTTTTCGCTTTTAATTTTATTTCGTATAGGCCATAGCCTGCAAAAAGCTTCCTGTATAGCGTCGGAGGCATCGTCTTCATTTTGAAGAATATGACGAGACATCGATAACAGGTTGTCGCGCAGACGTGTGAATGCCGATAACAACGGTTCTTGATTCATTATTTAAATAATGTATTTTCTTTTTTGATTCTGTAAAAATAACGAACCAAGTGCCGTTTTGTAACAAGGAAAAAGAAAAATATTTAATGATAAAAAGGAAAAATTTATTCTTGTGGGGTTTGTGGGGATAGCTGGTGGAGTTTATAGAATTCAGAAATTGAATCGAAGTCCGGCTTGCAGATTGATGTTAAAGGGTTTTTCTTTACGAATGGTCGAAATGTCCGATCCATCGTCGAAGTAATAGACAATACCAGGCTCGGCATAGAGGCTTATATGCGACGCCAGTTTGAAAGAGATTCCGGCCGATACCGATACGGACCACTGCAATTGGTTTATGTGCAGAGTCTCGTCGTTGGAAAACGGCGGACGATTGTTCATTTCGTACTGTGCGGAGAGTTCTCCGTGAACACATTTTTCCAACATTCCGCCTCCCGATAGGTAGAGATTGAAATAGCGCTTTTTTAAGAAATTCCAGTTTAGTTTTAACGGTATTCCCAAATAGTGTAGTTGCTGGTTTTGTGTATAGTATGCAGTTCCTCCGGCAGTCAAGTCGGACGAAAGATAGGTATATACAAGTCCCGTTTCTAATGCCAGTCGATTGTTCAGTTCTTTCTGGACTGTAATTCCAACTGATACGGGAAAGTGGTGTTTAATGTCTGTTTTGGGTTGGCTATTGATATTTTGCAGCATGATATGTTGGTAGGGTGTTGTTACCGGCCCTTCGGAGTTCGAAAGATTTTTTTCGGAAGGGAGACTTGCCATTTCGGCAGAGGCATAAGGGGCTAAATTGCTGAATCCATTTCGATTGTCGGCTGACGCGATTAGGTTATTTCCCAGAGATACGCCCAAAGACCAAGTGCTTTTGGGTTTGGTTTTGGGTTGTGTATGCGTATGTATGGTTGTCGTGCTGGTATTCTCATTTCTCGATGGAAACAAGCTAGTCTGTGCGTTATTTCGTTTTTTCCCCGGAGTTGATTTTTCCGGTTCGGAAGATTCCGGTTGTTCGATGTGTCGTGATTCGTTTATTTGAGATGGCATATGGTTTTCCACATCGGTATGGTCGGGTGTTTGCGGTGCTCGTATCGATTTATAAGATTGGGCTATGTCGAGTGGTTCCTGTTTTATCGAGGGTACAGTATTTTGCATTCGAGGTACTTCCATTTGCTCCGAGCCGGATATTTTTGTTTGAAGCGAGAGATTGTTTAAGTCGGTAGTCGGACGGAGGAATTGTAACCCGATAAAAGTACATAACAAAAGTGTAATACAAGCGGCTGCCCACCAAATGGTTCTTTTCCGAAGGGGGATACGACGTGGAGCGAGCTCTTTGGAAAGTTCTTCCCAAACTTCTGGCGGAGGAGTAACCGAATATTCATCGAGCTGCTCTTTCCAGCTGTCTGTCCAATTTTTAGTTTTATCCGTTTTCATATTGTGCCCAATATTGTTTAATTCGATTCATCAATATCGTTCGTGCCCGATGTAATTGTGATGAGGAGCTTTTTTCGTTTATATGAAGTAGGTTTGCGATTTCTTTATGTGATTTGTTCTCGAATGTGAACAGATTGAATACCGTGCGGTATCCGTCCGGCAATTCCGAAATGAATCGAAGAAGCGTTTCCTGAGGTATGTTTTTTACGATTTTGTCGTCGTCTTCATATTCCGGGTCGGCTATTTCGGGAGCGGTTTCGATGTCGAGCTCGATATGTTGTGTTTGCTTGCGAATCGCTTCTAATGCTGTATTTACCATAATACGGCTCAACCATGCTTTTAATGAGCCTTCGCCTCGGTAGAAAAATTTATCCAAAGAGGTAAAGGCTTTAAGGAACCCGTCATGTAAAAGATCTTTGGCGAAATCTCTGTTCCCGGAGTAACGGATACAAAGTGCGAACATTTCACCGGCATAGCGTTGATACAGCTCGTTCTGTGCCGTCATATCTTTCCGCTTGCAACACTCTACCAGCTCTGCTTCGTTCATTTTTTGATGATTCCTGTTATTTATTAAATGCAACGATGTAAAAATACTGCATGATAGGTGATAGAAAAATTGTTTTTAACTCTTTAACAAAATTCGGTGCAGTATTTTTGAATGGTTTACGTTTACCTCATAAAAGTGGATAAATTAAAAAACAGACGAATATGAAAATGAAAAAGTTTTTATTGGTAGGATTATTAGGTGTTGTGACATTGTGCGGGCTGTCGTCTTGTGACGATGATGACGATGGCGGATACGTTCCGTTTTCCTATGCGGTGGGCGATATGGTCGTAAAAGACGGGAGTGAGCCATATATCCAGTTGGATAGTAAGCAAACACTTTTCCCGTCGAATGGCAGTCGTTTGCCTAATTATTTGTTGAAAGATGGAAAACGGGTAATCGTGAACTTCTCTTTTCTCGAAGGACAGCGGGAGGGATATGATTATTATATTCTTATCAATGATATAGATTCTGTGTTGGTTAAGAATGTTATTCCCATCACTCCTGAAATGACCGATAGTATCGGTAACGATCCTGTGAATGTGTTGGATATGTGGACGAGCGATAAGTATCTGACGGTTCAGTTTGAAATGCGAGGTCTTGGTCGCGAGAAACACATGATTAATTTGGTTAGGAATTATTCTTTATCTCCTAATCCCGATGGAGACGGTTATTTACAGTTGGAGTTGCGTCATAATCGTTTGAATGATCCTGAGATAGACCATATTTTATGGGGGGTGGCTTCGTTTAGATTGGATGATTTGAAACTGGAAAATCCCGATTTGAAAGGGTTGAAAATAAAAGTGCGTAGTCCTTATGGAACGGAAGTTCGTACTTGTGATTTCGAGAAGGAGGATTCAGGAGAGGATGCAATTTCTGGAACTCAGGAGAAGAGTGTTTCTACTTATGTCCGATAGAAATTGATAGTTAAGTAAATAGGTGTTGATTGCCGGGAGCAGAATGGATATTTTGCTTCCGGTTTTTTATTGTGAAATAAGGGCTTATAAGTTTTTTGGATAGGTACAAAAAAATTGATTGTCTCACGACAACCAATCTTTGTTAACCTTAAATCTAATACCATGAAAAACACATTGCAAATATAGGGGTAAATATGTTCTCAAACATAATATTTAGACAATAATTTTCTTGGATTTAATTTGTTTTAACTAATGTAAATCGATTTGGTCGTAAATGTATACGGTTTTTAACATTTTGGCGAGACTGTAAACAAATATTCGCTGTTCCCGGATATTTCCTTATATTAGAATGAGATAGAAATAATTCAAAAAGGGGAAAAGGATTTGTTTGTTTTATCCTTTTCACATTTTTCGTTTGTGGTATCGGACGAGTTTGTTAAAGATGGACTGTATTCGGTATATCCAAATAAATTTGTTTCTGCACTTGGTTTACATTATCTTTGTCATAACGAAGATAGGATGTGGTTCGACATAGCTAATTCGGAAATGAGATCCCCGTTTGCCTCTGCGCTCACCTTTCACTATCTTTGTCTATTGTTGTACGAATGGTAAGAATTAAAATAGGTATTAGATTAATACCCGATTAAATGAAAAATAAATGAAGGTTGCCGATTTGATAAAGAATAGTGGGAGTACAGGATTTTCATTTGAAATATTGCCTCCATTAAAGGGTAGCAGTATCGAGAAATCTTTTAAAGCGATAGACACGCTACGGGAATTTGCGCCGTTATATATTAATATAACCACACATCGCAGTGAATTGGTTTATAAGGATACCCCCGATGGGTTGTTTCGCCGGGTCTCGGAACGTAGTCGTCCCGGTACAGTAGCGGTAGCGGCAGCTATAAAAAATAAATATCAGATACCCACTGTTCCTCATCTCATATGCAGTGGCTTTACAGCTCTCGAAACAGAATATGCTTTAATAGATTTGAATTTTTTGGGGATATGCGATTTGCTTATTTTGAGAGGTGATAAGGCTAAGCATGAGAATCGATTTATCGCTGCTTCCGGTGGATATGAACATGCTATTGAATTGGAGCAGCAGGTGAATCGTTTTAATGAGGGTTATTTCATAGATGGCACTCGAATGGATTTGGTCAGTACAAGGCAATTTTCATACGGAGTGGCGGGTTATCCCGAGAAACATGACGAATCTCCTAATCCCGACGAGGATATGAAGTGGTTGAAGGCAAAGGTGGATGCGGGAGCCGACTATATAGTTACCCAGATGTTTTTCGATAACGAAAAGTTTTTCTCGTTTGTAGACCGTTGTCGGGCAGCAGGGATTACCGTACCCATTGTCCCGGGATTGAAACCTATCTCGAAGGCTTCGCAATTGACATTGTTACCTCGTGTATTTCACGTAGATATACCCGATATGCTGGTTCGGGAGATTGTTAAGTGTAAAGACGATTCGCAGGTTAAGCAGGTAGGGATAGATTGGTGTACAGCTCAATCGCTCGAATTGAAAGCGAAGGGAGTACCCAGTATTCACTATTATTCACTTATGGCGGTCGATAGTGTTTATCAAGTGGCGAAGTCGGTTTATTAACGGAGGGATCGCGCGATGTTTTTTAAAGACGTTATCGGACAGGAGGAGGTAAAGCGAAGACTTTTACGTTCGGTTGACAATGATCATGTGGCTCATGCCCAGTTGCTTTGTGGCCCGGAGGGTGTCGGTAAATTTGCTATGGCTATGGCTTATGCCCGGTATATACATTGCACGAATCGTCAGAATGGGGATGCTTGCGGTGTATGTCCGTCTTGCCGGCAACATACGGCTTTGACTCACCCGGATTTGCATTTTGTATTCCCGATGGTCAAAGTGGATAAGAAGAAACGGATATGCGACGATTATTTGCCCGAATGGACTGAGTTTTTGAAGGAGAATACCTATTTCGGGATCGATTCATGGTTGAGGTATATTAATGCCGATAACAAGCAGGCCGTAATTTATGGAGAAGAGAGTGAAAGTATTTTGCGGAAGATGTCTTTAAAGAGCTATGAATCTCCGTATAAAATAATGATTATATGGCTGCCGGAACGCATGAACGACACTTGCTCCAATAAATTGTTGAAATTGCTGGAAGAGCCTTATCCTGGTAGTGTGTTTTTGTTAGTCAGCAATAATCCCGATAGAGTGCTGGGAACTATACGTTCGCGTTCGCAGCTTATCGAGATTCGCTCTTTGTCCACGTCGGTTATAGCCGAGGCGTTGCAACGCCGGTATGGGATAACGGAGCAGGATGCTGTTTCGGTGGCCCATGTCGCAGAGGGTAATTATTTGAAGGCTTGCGAGTCTCTTCAATTGAATGAGGAGAATAAATTGTTTTTCGATTATTTTGTACAGGTCATGCGTTTGGCCTATGCTCGGAAAATAAAGGACTTGAAGATATGGAGCGAAGAAGTGGCCGATTTGGGGCGCGAGCGTTTGCGCCGATTTCTTTCCTATGCCCAACGAATGATACGTGAGAATTACATCTATAATTTGCATGTTCCTGCATTAACCTATATGAATCGGGAAGAGGCTCAATTTTCTTCGCGTTTCGCTCCGTTTATTCATGAACGTAATGTACAGGCTATCATGAAACATTTGAGCGATGCCGAAAATGATGTCGGGCAGAATGCTAATGCCAAGATTGTTCTTTTCGATCTATCTATAAAACTTATTATGCTGTTGAAAAGCTGATGAGGAGTCGTGATGTGAAATGAATGTAGAAGAATTTAGGGAATATTGTCTTTCGTTGAAGGGTGTGGAAGAGAAGATGCCTTTCGTGAATGTTGCCGACCGATATAGCCGTGATGTTTTGTGTTTCTATGTGGGCGATAAATGGTTTTGTTTTGTGAATGTCGAGGTGTTCGATTTTTGTTGTATTAAATGCGACCCAGTGGAATCGGGCGAATTGCAGGCTTGTTATATGGGAGTAAAGCCGGGGTGGCATATGAATAAAAGGCATTGGATTAGCGTTTACTTTAATCGAGATGTTTCGGACGAGATGGTCAGGAAGTTGGTGAAGAAATCTTATGATATGGTTGTCAAGTGTTTGAATCGTAAGGAGCGGGAAAGACTATTATAGAGGAATATGTCTATTTTTTTGAAAAAACAGGTCTTTTTCTATTGAAAAAATATTATCTTTGCCGTCCCAGATAGAAAACACTGGGAAACTACCACTGGGGCTGACCGGTTTTGACAGCGGGTAGAAGTGGTGGGTAAGCATGCAGAGCGTTGTTGCCCCGCTCTATAATATCAGACAACAAAAATTTAACTGGCGAAAATAACTACGCTCTTGCTGCTTAATCGAAGTACAGTAGATTAGCTTAATCTCCGCAACAGTTGTGGAGACAAGACATCACCCGGTTGCTGTTGTTCCGAAGCGTTCCGAAACGGTGGTGCAATAATATCGGAAATAGTCAGAGGCCAGTTTCGAGCTGATGATGAAAATTTAGAAACTAAGGTGCAGATTGGTGGCTTCGGTCTTGTCTGTACCCGACAATCAAAGCGAAGATAAGCATGTAGAAAGCTCATTAGTTCCTCGTTTGGACGAGGGTTCGAATCCCTCCAGCTCCACGATAAGCATTAAGAGACAGTGAATGCTAACGGATAGTACTGAATTGAAAAGGTTCTGTCCGTTTGTTGTATCTGTTGAGTGTTTTTAAAGTCTTTCTTTCATATCGTTGTTGAGAAGTCTTTTAATATTGTGAAAAATAAAAGAGCGATGGCTGGTAAAAAAGCAAACAAGAAACAGGTGCACCCACATCTTTCGGGTGTACAAAAAGCCGTAGTGTCTTTTGCTAATATGTTTGAGAAAAACCGTCGTATAAATCGAGAGGCGCAACGAGTCATTAAAAGAAAAACACCTCAAAAAGTCAGGACTTTACTTTATGGGAAAAGAGGTAGGAGGATTGAAGAGCGTTTCTTCTGTGTTGTCTGTGGAAGTTCTTATGGGGAGGGGTGGAGATATAAATTGGAGGAGGATACCTATTTGTATTTGTGTTCTCGGTGTAAAGAGGTCGTTCGGCCACAGTTGACGGTAAAAGCCATATATTCATCGAATTTCGAAGTTCAAAGGAAAAAGCATTGAGGTTAGTTATTGTAGTGGATAGCCGATAAGTTTACTATAAAAAAAGAATCCATATATGTATATGGATTCTTTTTTACATTATTCCAATTCTTATTTCACTCGTTCATAATAGGGGAGACGATCGAGGGGGACATCTATCTCTATTTTTTTCGGACCCTTGAATGTTTTTCCTTGATCGTCGCGCCATGTGCCTTTGGGAAGATTAACGGTACGATGAGTGCCTTCGGTAATCATGGGGGCTATCATATATTTGTCACCGAGCATGAACTGATCTTTGCATTCGGTGAATCCGCTATGTGGAAAACTGTATTCCATGTGGCGCAAGATAGGCTCTCCGGTCTCGGCGGCATGACGGGCACATTCATAAATGTAGTTGCCCATCGTGTGATGTAGCTGTGCGTATCGTACACAGATTTCCATATTCTCACGATTGAGGATTCTCCACGGGGCAACTGAAAATTGCATCATGGGCATGAGGGCATGGACTTGGCATGATCGTACAATGAGTTCTTGGTTAAATTCGTCTTCTTTAATATCGAGAAAAGAGGAAAATTGCCCACCTCCAATCATATCGGGACAGGCATAGGGATAACCGAGCATACCGCAAATTGCCATGTTGGGTATAAGCATGGATACGGCATACCACGAATAGTCTTTGTCTCCTATGCGTTGCACTAATGGCAGGCCTCCGGTTTTCCAAGCGGCTCGAAATTCATTGAAAGGGTAGGAAAGTCCCAGTTCGGCCCATCGTTGGGAGAAAATGTTTTGGTCGGCATTCTTGTCGTAGTAGTCGTACTCTCCGTTAGCCAAGATGGCTATATCGCCTGCGTCGAATTTGAACCCGTCGATCCCGTATTTTTCCATACATTCGTTTAGGGTTTGTTTTAGTGATTCGACAGCTGCCGGATTGGTCATGTCGTAGCATGCACTATATCCGTTCCACCAATTTACAACGGCAGGTGTACCATTTTTGTTTTTCAGGAGAAATCCTTTGGCTGCCAAGTCTCTGAATTCGGGAGAATCGGCCGATACAAAGGGTGAAATCCAAAGCATGACTTTGAATCCGAGCCGATGCAATTCGTCTGTCATGGCACGGGCATCGGGGAATTTTTCTGCTTTAAATTCGAAGTTCCCATAATAGCGTTGCCAGTTGTCATCGATCATCAAGATTCCTTTGGGGAATCCGTTGTCGATGATGTTATGAGCGTAGTTCAGAATGTCTTCTTGATTTTGATTATACATGAGTTCTATCCATGTATTGTATTGTGGTTCTTTAAAAAAGAGTGCTGGCGGAGTTTTTCCGTTTGCCGGGAAATGTGTTTTTGAGGCATGAAGATAGGCATCGCGAAGGTTTTTCCCAGCGGTTGTCACTTGTGGGGATTCATAATCTGATTCGATAACGAGCGTGTCGTTTACCAAGCGGAAACGGAAAGGTTCGTCACTCCATACATAACGTCCTTGCGAAGATAGGAGCAGGGGAGAGGCTTCGTTATTGAAATTGACTTTTGCCAAATCATAGAGGGGGGTATTCGATGCAAAGGGCATTTCGTTACCTATTCCCACGAAGCAGCCCCACCATTTTTCATTATCGATGGGTGCAATGTGTTTGGTGTATGGTTGGGCTTGTAGAAGAAAAAATGAACCCAGAAGGAAAGTGAGTAATGATATTTTTTTCATGATAAAATATATTAATGTGTGCACGAATCTACAAAATTTTCATGAATCGGCAAAAGACTTTATTTCTGCTCTTTATGTTTGAGATAGGGGAGATATGGATAGGAATATGTCGTGGTATAAAGCGAAGTCGTGAAATATTCTTTTTAGTTTTGTCTTGTTCATTTCTTTGGTTAAAAAACAAGAGAGGTGATGTTGCAAATCATGCATCACCTCTCTTTATGTGGTTTATGTCTCTTACAGATTTTTATTTCTTGATAAATTTCATGGCTTTGTCTGTATTACCCATCGTTATTTTAACGATATAACAACCTTTCGTCAAATCGGCGACATTTACGGGGGCTTCTTCCGTAACTTTAACCAATTTGCCTGTCAAATTATATATGGCAATGGTCGCGTTTTCGTCGATACCGTTTACATAAAGTATTCCGGCTTGGTAGTAGAGCGATATAGACTTTATGCTTTCTTTGTCTATGCCTACAATCGTTCCGAATGTTATGTTATAAGTATGGTTGCTGTCTATGGCTCCTATTTCGTAGATATTGTCGCTGATTTGGTCTAACAACGATTCCCCGGTAGAAGTGGTGAATGCGTCTACCTTATAATTTTCTTCGGGGATAAAAGTCAGTTTGACAAATGTGTTGTTTAGAATTTCGGAACCACTGGCATATACATTACTTTCGTCGTCGGAGATGGTGACAGAACCATTTCCGGTAACATTGCAAGTAACTCTCCATGTCGGTATTTTCGAGAACACAGCACATATTGTCATATTATCGGAAATTGCGTCTACTGTATATATGTTTTCTGCAAGTTCGTCTATCTTTTCTTCTTCGTTCACGAGGAATGACGTTAATTCATATCCTTCGTTTACGGTTACTTTGAAAGTTAGCTTTGATCCTCGTATAATTTCGGAACCGAATGCGGTCGCTTCTTCGGCATCATTAACGAACATTTCGACGTTACCACCGGTTGCGGTCGTATTGGTTACGATTACTTTATTGGAGAATACCACTGTTACTTCTGTGTCGTCTTCGATGACAAAAGTCGTTCCGCTATTTACTTCGCCATTTACCAATACTTGCGATAATACATATCCTTCTTCCGGTTCGGCTATGACTGTCAATGCGCTGAACTGGTCTACCTCTCCACTTGTTACTTCTTCATTTTTAGCATTAACTACTTTGAATGTTCCCCCTTCGGTGGGTTGAGTGATGGTGAGATTATTGGTCGGGAATGTATGACCGGCTACGATTTGTACTTGAATAAAGTCGCAAGTATAAACTTCTGCGCCCCAGTGGGGAGCACCAGTATGTACCTCGGTTGTACCTTCTACTACACCGGCGGGACAGCTACCGAATGTTCCTTTGTTTTCCAATTCGGCTTCCGAATCATTTTCGATTTTGTAATAGGCCACTAATTCTTCGGGCATATTCTCCTGGTCGTAACCGCCGCGAATGGATTCCTTTACTTCTTTTTCGGTCAATGTTTTGGACCATACCTGAACTTCGTCCACATAGCAGGAGAATCCACCGTTCCCCACGAAGAATACACACTCGTCTTGTAATAGACCTATACCATGCCCTTCTCGTTCTCCACCTTCTACAATTGTTCCTAAATCGCCGGTTCCTAATAATTTTCCGTTTTTGTATAGTTTGATTTCTTTATTGGAATCATCGACTGTCACGGTAATAAATGCCCATTCATCAGCGGTCAAGGTTGCTTCGGTCGTTACATCGGCTATTCCCGGACAGTTACCTTTGTCTTCCCATGCACGGGCTTTCAATTTTAGGACTCCGTTTTCGAGTACAACACCAAATGTTCCTACGGCTCCATAGTAAGGTGCTTGTCCGTGTCCCATTACTTGCCCATTTGTGCTGACTGTTTTCACCCAAGCGGACATTGTGAAATTACGGGCACGATGGTCTGAACCTGTTATATTACCGTTATTCCATGAATTATTCTCTCCATTTATGTGTTCGCCTAATACTTTATCATCAAAACGGAATTGGTATTTATTATTACCACTTATTGCAGGGACTAGTACAGCTTTGGGGCCTTCGATTTGGAATGAGACTGTGACAGTCGTATTTTCGTTCACCGTGTAATTATCTCCGTTGGTGAAATCGGTTCCGTTTACTTGGAGGGAGAGAATTTCATAACCGGGATCGGCAGTAGCCGTAATTGTCAATACCGTGCCTTCTTTTATACCAGTATTCTCTCCTGTGGTAAGAGGCTCGGAACCGTTCATTACGCTTAGTTGTCCATTTTCTACCAGAGTCGGTAGCGTAACCGTGTAATAAGTAATATCGGTCAAGTTGACAATGATAGTCGTGTTTTCTGTTACCGTGAAAATGTATGATCCGTTTTCTTCTGCTTCGGCTGGTTGCTCGTTAATCAGTACGGATTCTATCTTCTTGTTTTCTGGCAATGAATTGAATGTTATGGTTAATTCTGTGCCAGAGGCTATCGATTCTAAGTTCTCGATAACTTCTTCTCCTGCTGTAATTTGATAATCTACTCCTTCGTCGACGGTAATTGTTACTTTATGCATAACGATTTCGACAAATGAAACAGTAATAGTTGCATCTTCCGTTACAGTATATGTCCCACCGTTTTCAATCGGTTGACCGTTGATATTCAGGGATTCCAAACGATAATTATCGGCAGGTGTCGCCGTTATGGTTAAAGTAGTCCCCGATGCTACGGTATTTTCTCCTGCCGAAAGAGGAGTCTCGTCGTTGGTCACGCTCAGTGTCCCGTTTTGTACTTCTGTGGGTAATGTAACTGTATAACTACCAGTGATTGTACGCCCTTCGGCTAATGTGGGGGCATATTCCGTAAAAGAGGTTTGCGAGATATATCCTCCGTCGGAACTTGTTTGTCCTCCACCTAATTTAGTATATTTGGCGGTTGTAGAAGATTGGGCAGAATCGACGACTTTGTTGGAGAATTGTCCAGTTGTACCCGGAGTAACTTCGTTGAAGTCATACCATACGGTTAAACTCGACAGGTTTTGGGGATTTTCGTAGGCTTGTGCAACTTCCTGAGCCGTCAAGGCTTTGTTGAAGAATTGGAATTCATCGCAGAGACCCGAAAACCCGAATCCTCCTAAGAAAAAGATGCAGGGATCGTCTCCAAAAAGTTCCAATTGTTTGGTGTTATTTTTTGTCGTTACGAGAACTCCATCTTTGTATACACAAACATCAAAATTACTGTTATCATAGACGAGGGTGAGGTAGGTCCATTCGTTTAATGCTACTGCGGTATTCAAAGTGGAAGTTACCGTATTACTTGCACCAGAAATGATTTTAAGAGTTCCCGTTTCAGTGGTGGCTAAAATCAAACTTCCGTTATAATTTGTGTGTGCTTGGGCGCCGTGTCCCATAATCACATTTCCTTTGTTATTGCTACCGCTGTTCATGAATCGATCCATCTTCACCCAAGCTGAAATAGTGAATGATTTGCCGGTACGGTCTGTGTCCCCACCGGAGCGGTCGCCTAAAATGGTTTCGGGAATTTGCAAGCGATAGCCGTTTACATTATTTGTACTGGCCTGAGGAATAGAAAGAGCTTTGTTCTCTTCGGCATAGCTATTAAGAAAAGGCAGAAGAGTAAACAATAAAGTGAATAACATGTAGTGTTTTTTCATGATAAACAAATATTTAATTAAACAAAAAGTAATTCTGAAAATTGAATGATATGTTTTTATTTTTTCATGATATGTATATACATATTTTTGAGCATTTTTTATGCGCTATATAATATTAACCTTAAATCGAGGGTTATCCCTAGTGAAAAAGTGAATTTTTTTTATTTTTTTTGAGAAAGTAGAAAATGAATACGATAAGAATCGTGCAGGTGAGATGTTCTTAGGAGCTTTTTTATCGTGTTAAGAGAACTATTATAGACCGATTGGCGATTGTTTGGCCATGTTACTCCCCCTCTCCCCCCTGTGTTTTGCTGCGCAAAATATAGGGGCGGTTTCCTCTGGACGGAGGGGTAGAAAATACAGGGGGAGGTGATAAGAGCTTGGTCATCTCTCCCTGTGCTCATCGCAGATGAGATAGGGAGAGTGCCCGATAGTGTTATGGGGCACGACAAGGGAGGAGTTCTAAAATATCTCCGATAATGAAAACTGAAATATCCCGTAGTATTACGGAGAACAGTGTTCGCAATAGGGGAGAGAATATACATGAACGATCCCCGTTAATTAACGACTGAGCCGTTAAAATACTTTTGGGAAGAAGAAAAATAAAAACGGAGTATCCAGTGAGGGATACTCCGTTTCAATATGCTGTCTAAAATATTTATTCAGCACTTTCGGATGCAGGAGCTTCTGCAACGGCATTAGCTTCTTCTTCGGCTTTTGCAGCGGCTTCGGCCTCTGCCTTAGCGGCAGCCTCGGCTGCTTTTTTAGCAGCGACAACTTCGGCTTTTGCTTTGTTCTTTTCGGTTTCTTCTTCTAGACGTTTTTTAGCAGCAGCGTCTTTTGCGGCAGAAACTTTGGCTTTCTCAGCGTCAATAGCCGATTTTTTGTTCTTCAACCATGCTTCGAAGCGTTGTTCTGCAACCTCTTCGGTAAAAGCACCTTTTTTTACACCGCCCAATAAATGTTTTTTCATCAATACACCTTCTTTGGAAAGGATATTACGTACAGTGTCGGTGGGTTGAGCACCGGTTGTCAGCCAATACAAAGCTCTTTCGAAATTCAAATTTATTGTAGCAGGATTAGTGTTCGGATTATAAGAACCTATCCTTTCAATAAACTTACCATCACGTGGTGCCCTGCTATCGGCGATTACAATTTGGTAAAATGCGTAGTCTTTGTGACCAAAGCGTTGTAATCTGATTTTTGTTGCCATTTGAAATTTTTTAATTGGTTATTATTTGCATTAGCGGCGCAAAGATAGTATTTCTTTTTGAACCGTGCAAATAGGCATGCGCCTAATTTTTTTGAGTATGAGATTATTTCGTCTCGGATAGCAAAACGTCTTGCCATAACTCGGCATTGAATCCGACCAAGACCTGTGAGTCTGTTACGAGAAGGGGACGTTTGATTAGTTTTCCATCGGAAGCCAATAGTTCTATCAGTTCTTTTTCGGGAATTGTACTAATGCGGTTTTTCAAATTTAATTCTCTATATTTTTGTCCGCTCGTATTGAAGAATTTTTGTAAGGGTAAATTGCTGCGGGTTATCCATTCGGTTAGTTCCCCGACAGTGGGCGGTGTTTCGACGATGTGCTTCGATTCTATATCAATGTCGTGATCTTTTAGCCATTTTGCTGCTTTTTTACAAGTGCTGCACGAGGGGTATTGAAAAAATAAAATTTTCATAGGTATTTGTTTTTAGAAATAATTTTTGAATGACAAAGATAGCGAAAGGTGAGTGCAGAGGCAAACGGAAATTTTATTTCCGAATGGACTATGTCGAATCGCATCTCATCTTCGTATCTACAAATGTACAAAAAGGCATTGTTAATGCTTCTTTTTTATTTTCGCTATTATAATATTATAGTTTATCTTTGCCATACTATCACTTTTTATAAGTTAAAAATAAAAAATGGCTTATACCCCGACAAAGTTGGTTGGGATATTGTTTTGGCTCTCGATGTGTGATTTTAGATGAACTGCTTTTAATAACTGTGCTATATTATGAAACCTTTGTATCAAGAACTTCCTTTTGCCGTCGATAATTATATCAATTTCTATCGGGAAGATTTGCCCCATTTTATCGTGCCGTGGCATTATCACCCCGAAATAGAAATCATGTGTATTGAAAAAGGGTGGGGCACTCGTTTTGTAGGTGATCATATCGGAGGATATGAAGAGGGCGATGTTTGTATGATGGGTCCTCAGTTGCCGCATGAGTGGAGAAACGATAAAGAATTTTTCGACTCGGATTCTGGTTTAAGGGCGACTTGTCATTGTGTTTATTTTCGTAAAGAGTTGTTCGAGGGTATATTGATACGATTGCCTGAGATGGCGAATATTCGTGAGTTAATAGAACGTTCGAGACGGGGAATAAAATTTACCGGTGAATCGCGTGAACGGATCGCGCGATATATTCGACGCACGTTTAATCAAAATGGAATCGAGCGGGTAACTAATTTACTCACACTTTTGGAAATGATGGCAGAAGCCGACGAATATGAAATTTTAGCGAGCGTAGGTTTTACCCAGTCGGTCAATTCTTCGGATTTTGAGCGATTCAATAAAGTTTATCGTTTTTTGGTGAAAAATTTTAATAAGCCGATTAAACTTGAAGAGGTGGCTGCTGTTGCCGGACTGACTCCTACTGCTTTTTGTCGGTATTTTAAGGAACGTACGAAAAAGACTTTTGTACAGTATTTGAATGATATGCGTATAGGGCATGCCAAGAAATTTTTGATAGAAGGCAAAATGAAAATTTCGACTTTGAGTATGGAGGTCGGATTTAATAATTTGTCGAATTTTATAGAGCAGTTTAAGAAGTCAACCAACATGCTTCCTTCTGAATACCAAGAAAAATATGGGGTGAAAAAGAAAAAGGCGATTTGACCTTTTTAATAGCTTTTTATATAGATTATTTATGAGGACTGGGAAGTCTTTCTTGTAATTGATATTGACTTTTTGATACGTTGAGTACTACTCGATTATAAAAAGTGTTTTTTAATTTGTTTTTTATGTATCGCTTAAAAACCTCCAAAAAAGCTTCCTAATAGATATAGAATATTATCATTTTTATGCTCCTCTAATCGGTATTTGGTAAAATACCAAAATTCTCGGCAAATATAGTGAATAGAGCAGGCCAATTGTCACTCTATCTTTGCCATATCGATAATAACATGAAAAATAATGGAGAATATGGAAATTGTATTTCCCCGATTATTCTTTACGGGGAACCGATTATTGGGAGAGAGAGTCGAGAATGTGTGTCGTACTCTGGGAGATTTGCGTGGTATTTTTGCCGATGTCGATGCTTTTTCTCGTATGCCGCAGAATATACTGGCTTATGAGGTGAGTAGTTTTTTGCCGGAACAGGAGGGTACTCCCGGCGGATTATATTTCGGGATTACTTATTTGCATCCGGGAAAAGTGGGAAACGAGTACTTCATGACTAAGGGACATTTCCATGCGAATATCGATCGGGCGGAATTTTATTGGGGGCTTGAAGGAGAGGGTATGTTGATTTTGATGGACCAGTTGCGTCGAGTGTGGGCCGAACGGGTTTTTCCCGGGAGCCTACATTATATACCGGGTGGTGTGGCTCACCGTATGGCAAATACGGGAAATACTTTATTTTCTTTTGCAGCTTGTTGGCCGTCTGATGCAGGGCATAATTATCGGGAAATTGCCGATCATGGCTTTGCAGCCAGATTGTTGGAGGTCGATGGGAAGCCTCAATTGATAGGAGTATAAGGTTATGGGGGAAAATTATAGCGTCGCAATAGATTTGGGAGGAACTATCATAAAGATAGGTTTGATATTGGATTCTGAGATTGTTCGGTTTACCACAATCTCTTCGGATTCGGTGAAGGGTTTATCTCACATGCTTCCCAAGATGGAGCATGCAATTGATTCATTGTTGTCTGAGGAAGGAATATCTTCGACGGATTTGGCATCTATCGGATTGGCGTTTCCGGGTATGGTGAATCCTGTCGAATGCAGAGTGATTTCTACCAACGACAAGTATGATGATGCTTGTGATATCGATCTCTGTCATTGGGCCGATAGTCGTTGGGGCGTTCCTTTCGTATTGGAAAACGATGCCCGTCTTGCTGTCATCGGAGAGTGGCTCTACGGTGCAGCGAAAGGTACGGGAAATGTGGTAATGATGACTATCGGTACAGGAATAGGAACAGGTGTTATATTAGATAGCAAACCGTTGGTGGGTCATCATCATCAAGCTGGTTCCTTAGGAGGGCACATAGTTGTCGATTATCGTGGAAGACGTTGCAGCTGTGGAAATATAGGTTGTGTAGAGGCTATGGCTTCTTCATTTTTCTTGCCGGATATTATTCGGTCTAACGAACGTGTATCGCCAGATTTTAAGATTGCGGCATCCGATATGGATTTTAAACAACTGTTCGGTTTAATGAGACAAGGCGATGAGAATGCTATTATTATTTGTGAAGAGTGTATGAATGTATGGGCAGCAGCCATTGTCTCTTACATTCATGCTTATGACCCTGAGGTGGTTGTTCTGGGTGGCGGAATCATGAGAAGTGCGGATATTATTTTGCCTTATATCAATAAGTGGGTCGAGGATCGAGCTTGGACTCCTATCGACCGGGTGCATATTGTGCTTTCCGAATTAGGAGACAATGCCGCTTTATTGGGATTGAATTATTATTTGACAAGTGTAAAGAGGAGAAGAAATGAAAAAGTATTCAAATTATAAATCTAATTATGATAAGTATCCGGTCGTACAAGTATCGGAAACATCTGAAAATGTTTGTTGGCAAGGTTGGCCGGAAATTGTATCGCAGTTGAACAAGTCGTTGGAAAACGTTCATAAACCGGTGAAGGTATTGGTTGTCGAATGTTATCAAGGTGTTTATGACGAGGAGGTAAAATCGGCGTTGAAGGGACAACTTCCCCATACATTATGGTTGGATGCTTCTTCGGCCATGAAAACTTCGGAAGAGATCAATTCGTTTTTGAAGTCCGATATAACCGATGATGAGATTTTCGGTTATATGACTCGCTATCATATGGATTGTTATTTCGATGAAAAGAAGGTTGCCGAGCTGCGTGAAAAGGTTGCCGGTATATCTGCCGGTGTTGTAATCGTATATGGAGTAGGGGCTGCTTACGTGATGCCCGAAAGCGATGTATTGGTATATGCCGATATGGCTCGTTGGGAAATACAGATGCGTTTTCGGAGAAACGAAATTTCGAATGTCGGTGTAGATAATCGCATGGAACGGGCTTCGTTGCAATATAAAAGAGGCTTTTTCGTAGATTGGCGCATTTGCGACCGTTTTAAGAAAACGTTGATGAACAAATGGGATTATGTCTTGGATACGAATGTGATGGGCGATCCTAAGATGGCGACTGCGGCAATCGTGGATGCTGGTTTGAAAAAGGCTTCGAAATCTCCTTTTCGAGTAGTTCCGTTTTTCGATCCGGGTCCGTGGGGCGGTCAATGGATGAAGGAAATATGCGATTTGGATCGTGAAACTCCCAATTTTGCATGGTGTTTCGATTGTGTTCCTGAGGAGAATAGTTTGTATTTGGGCTTCGGAGAAGTCCGTTTCGAAATACCGTCTATCGATTTGGTATTTTCTTATCCGCGTGAGTTGTTGGGTAATCCGGTTTACGGACGTTTCGGGGACGAGTTCCCTATTCGGTTCGACTTCTTGGATACGATGGACGGCGGTAATTTGAGCTTACAGGTGCACCCGCTGACACAATATATACAAGAAAAGTTCGGTATGCATTATACCCAAGACGAGAGCTATTACATTCTCGATGCCGAAGAAGATGCTTCGGTTTATTTGGGAGTGAAGGAAGGTATCGTACCGGAGGAGATGATAAATGCCTTGACCGAAGCACAACATACAGGGCATTTCGATGCAGAAAAGTATGTCGGGAATTATCCAGTGAAAAAGCACGACCATGTACTTATACCTGCGGGTACTGTTCATTGTTCGGGGCGTAACAGTATGGTTCTCGAAATCAGTGCTACTCCTTATATTTTCACTTTCAAGTTGTGGGATTGGGGGCGTTTGGGATTGGACGGCCGTCCCCGACCAATCAATATTGGGCATGGCAAACATGTGATCCAATGGAATCGTACGGAGCCGTGGGTTCGCCGTGAAATTTATAATAAGATAGATAAAGTGGCCGAAGGAGACGGTTGGATTGAAGAACATACCGGTTTGCATGAATGTGAGTTTATAGAAACTCGTCGGCATTGGTTTACCAAGCCAGTTCTTCACAAAACAGATGGAAGTGTGAATGTGCTGAATCTTGTCGAGGGACGTGAAGCTATCGTTGAAAGTCCCACCGGCGAATTTGATCCGTTTGTCGTACATTATGCCGAGACATTTATTATACCGGAATCGGTGAAACAGTATACGATACGGCCTTATGGAGAGTCGGAAGGAAAACAGTGCGCTACAATAAAAGCTTTTGTTAAACATAATGTATGAAAAGATATGGAATTCAATCCCGGTTTTGATATAATTCCTACTGTAAATCCTATGGGATTTAAATATGGTGCAGATGTGTTCGGTCCCCAAGTGGAGAATCGTTATTTGCGAGATATTCGGGGAAGTTTATCCGACCCTCAGTGCGATGGCCCTGAAATCGTTTATTCCATAGCTATGGACGTGGGGAAATGTAAACACAGAGAAATGCTCGAACGGATGCATTTGCTTTATGGGGTCGTGACCTATGCTGCCGGTCGATTGGGTAAAGAGCCTATTCGCAGTCAAGGTCATATCCATTGGGTTTCTAAATATAGCGGTTGGTCTACTCCTGAGGTTTACGAAATATGGACAGGAGAGGCTATCATTTACATGCAGGAATATGCCGAAGATAATCCCGGTCGTTGTTTTGCCGTGTATGCTAAGGCCGGCGATGTGGTTATCGTTCCTCCATATTGGGCTCATGCGACTATTAGTGCTAATCCTGATAAACCTCTTACTTTCGGAGCGTGGTGCGATAGGGAGTATGGTTTCGAGTATGATGGCGTGCGTCGCCATAAGGGAATTGCTTGGTTCCCGGTTTTTAATGATGCAGGAAAGATCGAATGGCAGGCGAATCCTTGTTATCAGCCCTCGGAACTTATTTGTAAATCTCCGGCCGAATACCCGGAACTGGGTATTGTAAAAGGGGAGTCTATTTACCGAACTTTCGAGAAGTCGCCAGATACGTTTTTATATGTTCCGAACCCCGGATTGAAAGAAGAGGTTTGGAAGAATTATGAACCTTGATTTTAGAATAAATTAAAATTGGATATGATGAAAAATACAATTATTTATGTAATAGCTGTTATCGCTGCGACCGGAGGCCTGTTGTTCGGATTCGATACCGGTGTTATATCGGGGGCTATACCTTTTTTCCAAAAAGATTTCGGTTTGGATAATTCCATGGTGGAATTAGTTACTTCGGCGGGATTGGTGGGTGCTATTCTTGGCGCTTTGTTTTGTGGAAAGATAACCGATATATTGGGACGTAAGGTAGTTATCTTAGCTTCGGCGGTTATTTTTACGATCGGTGCTCTTTGGTCGGGATTTGCTCCCAGTATCGAGCAGTTGATTATAGCCCGTTTATTTTTGGGAATAGCGATCGGGGTATCGTCTTTTGCAGTACCTCTTTATATAGCCGAGATTTCACCGGCTAATAAACGGGGCAGTTTGGTCTCGATGTTTCAATTAATGATCACGATAGGAGTGTTGGCATCCTATTTATCGGATTTGATGTTTGCCGATGAAGGCGATATGTCGTGCTGGCGTCCTATGTTTTATATCGGAGTCGTTCCGGCTTTAATTCTGTTGATAGGTATGGCATTTATGCCAGAGAGTCCACGCTGGTTGATAAGCCGGGGTCGAGATGAAGAGGGAAAATCGGTGTTGGCTCGTATCGAAGGGAATGAGGCAATGGAAGATTCGTACAAAACCATCAAGAATGAGCTGATAAAAAGTGAAAAAGATAAGTCGGGTATTAAAGAATTGATGAAACCGTGGCTGCGTAATGCCGTAATTATCGGTGTGGGGATTATGTTCTTTCAACAATTCGTAGGTATCAATACGGTTATCTATTATAGTCCCAAGATATTCTTGATGGCCGGTTTCGATGGGGCGGTTTCGGCTATTTGGGCGGCGGTCGGTGTTGGGGTCGTCAATCTGTTGTTCACTATTGTTTCGGTCTATTTTGTCGATCGCTTGGGCCGAAGAAAACTATATTTTACAGGTTTGACAGGTATTTTTGTCTCTCTTCTTTTACTCGGTATCTGTTTTACTCATTTTTCTTATCTCGGAGAGATGGGCAAATGGTTGTCTATTATTCTCGTGTTCGTCTACGTCGCTTTTTATGCGATCAGTATCGGCCCGCTCGGTTGGCTCATTATTTCAGAAGTATTTCCTCAGAAGGTAAGAGGTCTCGGTTCCTCTTTGGGCTCGTTATCGGTTTGGGTGTTCAATACAGTGGTAACGTTTACATTCTTCAAAATAGTGAAGGCGTTCACTGTAGAAGGTACTGAAATTTATTTGGACGGAGAAAACTTGGGGAATCCGGCAGGTGCTTTTTGGTTTTATGCGATAGTAGCTCTTGCCGCAATCATATGGGGATATTTCTATGTTCCCGAAACCAAAGGCGTGACATTGGAGAAGATAGAGGAGTATTGGAGAAAAGGAGGAAAGCCCCGTCATTTGAGATAAAAAATAATGGTAAATATCCAAAAAATAGATTGGTTTGATTTATTATGGTAAGATACCATAATTCTTGGCTAATATGTTGGAAAGGCAGTATTACCAGATCATCTAATTTAGCATCACGTAAGGATATTTCTTAACCCAATACCATTTTTTGTAAAATGAAAAAATAACATAGAGAAAAACACGGTGCTATGACAAGGAAAAAACAAAGTAAAAGAGGTTTGAGAGTATGTTGCCTCATGGGGTGTATGGTACTCTTGTTTTCCCAACCGTTTGGGATTTCTGCACAGCAGACAGAGCAGGGCGGTCCCGGTAAAGTTTCGGCCGCTGATTCGCAACAGTTTATTTCGGGAAAGGTTATAGATGCTTCGGGCGTACCTATTATAGGTGCGACAGTCCATTTGAAAGATAGTAAAAATGTGGCTGTGACCGACATGGACGGTAATTTCTCGATAAAATCGGATCAAAAAAATCCAATACTTAGAGTTTCTTATATCGGTTATGATGCCGTGGAAACGAGTGTTAAAGGGAATAAATCTGTACGTATCGTTTTGAAAGAAAATACCAAAGCACTCGATGAGGTTGTCGTTGTAGGTTATGGAACGATGAGACGTTCAGATGTTACGGGTTCTATATCTTCTGTAAAAGGAAGCGAACTCGTAAAGAATTCGACTTCTAATGTGGTACAATCTTTGGCCGGAAAAATGTCGGGTGTACAGGTGGTTCAAAATTCCGGAGCTCCCGGTGGAGATGTTTCTATTTTGATTCGCGGTGTCGGTACGATTAACGATGCGTCTCCTTTGTATGTTATCGATGGAGTTCCCGTAAATGGCGGTATGTGGTATATAAATCCGGCAGATGTAGAGTCTATCGATGTTCTTAAAGATGCTTCCGCCACTGCTATTTATGGTTCGCGAGGTGCAAACGGTGTAGTTATGGTTACTACTCGTCAAGCCAAAGAGGGAAGAACAGAAATTAATTTAGATTATAGTTTCGGTATTCAACAATCTGCAAAGACGTTCGATATGCTGAATGCATCACAATATGCTGCTTTACATAATGAAATGAGGTCGAATGCGGGTTTATCGTTGAATCCGTTGTTTGCCGACCCTGAATCTCTCGGTGCTGGTACGGATTGGCTTTCTCCGTTATTCCGTACGGCTCCGATGCATAAAGTGAATCTTTCTATTTTGGGCGGTAATTCCAAGATTAATCATGCGACATCGGTGGGTTATTATGCACAAGACGGTATTATGAAAAATTCGGAATTTAACCGACTGAATCTTCAATCCAATATATCGTCACAAATATTGAGCAATGTAAAGGTAAGAGCAAACGTAAACCTAAGCGCCGAGAATCGTCGTACTCAGCCTATATCGACTGTTATTCAGAATGCTATGCGCATGTTACCTTCCATTTCTATTTATGACGACGAAGGTAATTATAACGGTCCTACCGGGAATGCCGAGTTGAATGGAGATGCTTTGAACCCTGTGGCTATCGTAAACGAACAAAAGTATCGTATGAAAGGATTCAGAATGTTATCTAATATTTCGGCCGAGTGGGAGATCATCGACGGTTTGGTTGCTAAAACTACCGGAGGTGCGGAACTGGGATATGAGTATAATAACAATTATATACCTAAATACAAATGGGGTAATAAAGAGCAGACCAATACCTCGCAATCATTGTCTTCGGCTTATGAAGAGTTGTATTTGTGGGATAATTCACTTACTTATGACAAGGTATTCGGCAAACATAAATTGAATGCCATGATAGGAACTTCTTACCAAGAGTATAAGAAGGAATGGATGTCTGCTGCCGGTACGGGACGTGCCAGCGAGATGACGACGGAATTGGATAATGCGACGAAAGCTACTGATGTGGGCGGTAATTCTTATTCTTGGGCGTTGATGTCGTATATGGGACGTGTTCATTATTCGTATGACAACCGATATTTCTTGACGGCAACTTTCCGAGCCGATGGTTCTTCCAAGTTCGGAGCCGATAATCGATTCGGGTATTTCCCTTCGTTTTCAACAGCATGGAATGTGTCTAATGAAAGCTTCATGCAAGATGTCCCCTGGATATCGATGTTGAAATTGCGCTTAGGGTATGGATTGACCGGTAACCAGAATATCGATGCGTATGCATTTGCCGATAAGTTGGAAGTGAACGGCGTTTATAATTTCGGTTCGCAACGAGGATTTGAGTCGGAACAAGTATCGCTTATATACCCGTACAAACTATCCAATCCGTCTATTAAGTGGGAGTCTGTCGAACAATACAATGTCGGGTTGGATATAGGTTTCTTGAATGACCGAATTGTCGCTAATGTCGATTTCTATTTAAAGAATACTAACGATATGCTTACCAAGAAGCCTGTTCCTCAAACTAGTGGAACATCTTTGGAACAAGCCGATTGGCCTCCTGTGAATATCGGTAAGGTGAGGAATAAGGGTATCGAGTTTAATTTGAATACTCGCAATTTTGTCGGAGAATTTACTTGGGAAACCAACTTAAATATGACTTTCAATAAGAATGAGGTTTTGAAGTTGGGCGGTCCCGAAATCCTCAGCGGTGTAAGTTTGATTCGTGAAGGTCTGCCTATCAACTCTTTCTATGGTTATAAGATGGGTGGTATCTATCAGACACTGGACGAAGTCTTTGCGGGGGTTCCTATGGAAAACCGCGCTCCTGATAAAGCATCGCATAATTCTCAGGTCAATACGTCACCGGGCGATATTTGGTTTGTCAATGTGAATGGCGATGATGTAATCAATGATTTTGACCGAACAGTTATCGGTAATCCTCAACCTGATTTTATTTTTGGGTTTAACAATCAATTCGGATATAAGAATTTTGATTTGAGTATATTTTTCCAGGGTTCGTACGGGAATGATATATGGAACGGCGTAAGAGTGTCTCATGAGGGTATGGAGAGTACTTATAACCAATTTACCTCTACATTGAACCGATGGAACGGGGAAGGATCCAGCAATACGATGCCTCGTGCCATTTATGCCGATCCGAACCGAAATAACAGAGCTTCGACTCGTTGGGTAGAAGACGGTTCTTATCTGAGGTTGAAAAATCTTACTTTCGGTTATCGTTTTACTCAGGATTGGTTGAAAAAGATCGGGGCCAAATCATTACGGTTGTATTTGAGTTTCGATAATTTGTGGACCTTGACCAATTATTCGGGTCTTGACCCCGAGGTGGGTCTTTGGGGATTGGACTATGGAATTTATCCTACTTCCCGAGTCTATATGTTTGGAGCATCTGTAAAATTCTAAATCTTTCGAATCATGAAAAGGACAATTATATCTACTATATCTGTTGTCGTTCTTTCGACTGTCTTGTCGGGCTGTATGGATAAACTCGAAATATTGCCGAACGACCAAATCATTACCGAAAACTTTTTCGAGGAGGGTTCTCCCGAAGAGATAGAGAGTGGTGTCAATTCTATGTATCAGCGGTTACAGAGTTCGTATATGTATAATTTGCGAATGTGGACATTGGATATTGTCGCCGGAGAGGGCCGTGTTGGAAATGAAGCCGGTGGAAACGGTCTCGAAACGACGCAGTTGTCTAACTTCACAGCGACCAGCGATAACTCCGGGGCTAAGGAATTATGGCGCGGACCCTGGGCGGGAATCAGTCGAACGAATTGGATTTTGACGAATATCGATAAATCTCCGAAGATTTCTGACGCAAAGAAAACCCAATACAAGGGAGAGGCTCATTTTTTAAGAGGGTTGTATTATTTCAATCTGGTACGGTTGTTCGGCGATGTGCCCTGGATAGACAAGCAACAGACTGCAAGCGATGATTTGCAGGTGTCGAGAACATCGAAAGATATAGTTTACCAGCACATCATTGATGATTTTTCTGATGCGGCATCGATGTTACCGGCTGTTTATGAAAATACGACCGACATAGGACGTGCGACGAAAGGGGCTGCATTCGGGTTACTCGCAAAAGTTTATTTGACATTGAAACGGTACAACGAAACTTTGGTTGCTATCGATTCGGTGATGAATCTTGGAGTTTATTCTCTTAATCGGAAATATGAATGGAATTTCAGCGATTTGCGCGAAAACGGTCCAGAGAGTTTATTTGAGGTTCAGTATGAAAAAGATGTGACAGCATATAGTGAATTTGATATATTGGGACAAGGAGGGTGGCATCACGAGTATATGGCTCCTTTGGCAAGTATCAATATCGGAGGACCGTGGGGAAATTTCGGTTGGTTTGCTGTTTATCCCGAATTTGTAGAAAGTTATGAACCAGGCGATTTGCGTAAGTCGGTTTCTGTTTGGTGTGAAGGAGATGTCTATCAAGGCTGGTCTTATGATCCTACTTGTTCGCAGACGGGGCATAACGTGAAAAAGTTCTTGTGTGAAAATATAGGTGTCGACCGGGCGATGGATAGCCCACTTAATTTCCCGGTATTGCGATTTGCCGATGTTTTGTTGATGCAAGCAGAAGCGTTAAATGAGTTGGGGCGTTCGTCCGAAGCGGCTGCTCTGGCATCTTCCGAGAATGATGGCGGTCCGTTGAATCGAGTACGCGTGAGAGCTGGTTTGCCTAATGTGACCACTACCGATCAAGTAGAATTGAGAGAAATTATCAGGCATGAACGTCGTATGGAATTAGCGTTCGAGGGTGGACACCGATGGTTCGATTTAGTTCGATACGATAACGATGGCGAATATGCAAAGACATTTTTCCAAAGTATAGGTAAAACTAATTTTACCACACCTAAGCATTTGCTGTTGCCAGTACCTATCGACGATATAGATGCCAATCCTAATTTGTTGCCTAATAATCCGGGGTACTAAAATCGGGATTAGTTTTCCCACAGAGAGAAAAAGTATTGAGCGAAAAGCTTGTTTGATGTAAAAATGTAAATCATGAAAATACGAATTCTAACATTATTGTTTTCTGCTTTTATTATAGGAGCGAGTTATGCTCATGACGATCTTGTGTATAGAACCGCTTCGGAGTGGAGCTTCGATGCTGGAAATCAGTCGACTATTTCGGAAACGTACGGTTCTGCATTCTTGGGCGGGGCGGTGGTTGCCGATTATAATGGCGACGGTATTCCCGACATTTGTGAGATAGATACATCGGGCGAAGAGATACGTTGGATATGGAAACTGGGTAACGGCGATAATGAATGGAGCAATATTGAGGCTATAACGTTTGGAGAAACGGCTACCGATAAATGTGCGGTAGGTGATTTTAACGGTGACGGGAAAGCCGATATTGCCGTGATGAGATCCGGTTCTTCTTTGGCTACGTGGTATATAGATTATGCTCCATGTGACGGACAGTTCGATGAAAAGGGGAGATTCGGTTTATCGGGCGATATTCCGTTGTCGGGCGATTTCAATGCCGATGGAGTAGATGATATTTGCGTATATCGCCCCTCTTCCGGTACTTGGTATGTTTGTTTTGCCGATATCTCAGGGTATCCAGAGTTCGAGAGCCATTTGGCTATTAATGGAGTTTTGTTCGGAACGTCGGGCGATATTCCTTTTGTGGGCGATTTTGATGGCGATGGGTATGACGATATGGCTTTGTTACGAGCATTGGAGAGCCGCGTGTTGGTTAATCTATATGATCGAAAGAAACCTAAATATGAGCATTATGCCGATCTAAACGGTGTCGGAGTTTCTGATTTGGAGATTACTGTTCCAGTACAGAATGTAGTGGCTGTTTCGGCGGCAGACATTGATTTGTCCCGTCCTAAATCATTGCCTTTGGCTACGCAGGAAGAGGTGGGAGCAGAGGTAAATCTGCGACATGGCTGGACTTGTATTTTCGATAATTCTCTTGATGTGGATAAATGGGCTGCTGCGTTGCAATATGCGGGTATCAATACATTGGAATATCACCCGTGGATGAGAGCTCATGAGGAGGTTGCACCGGAGACCGAAACATGGAATACGTATGTCGGTGATGACCGTTTGTGGACCAGCAAGGCTATGATGAAACAGAAGGTAGAGAAGTTTCGATCGATAGGAGGGCGTTCAATTTGTTATACAGGTATTTATGCCAGTACACCAGCATTTGCTCTTGCACACCCCAGTTGGGCCATGAAAAATGAGGCTGATAAAAGTTTCATGACATACGGGGGATCTTATCTGTATTTAATGTCTACTAACGAGAATGTGAACGCTCCTTATGAGGTGAACGGAAAGAATTATAAGAGCTTTAATGAATATTTCATAGCGCAGGCCGTCGCTGCTCAACAGGAATATAATTATGACGGTTATCGTTGGGACTGGTATGGTTTGCCGGAAACGTATGTTTGTGACGGATTGGCCGGTACGGGAAATTTTTCTTATGAAATGGCACAATTTGTCAACCAATTGGATATTGCTGTTAAGGAAGTAAGGAGCGATGTTACGACTACGGCATTGCAACTTCCTTCGACTAGTGGAAATGTGCCCCATTTGACGACGGGAGCAGTGGTCAATCATCAGTTTATGGAACTTTGGCCGTATGGTACGGGAACAAAATATAGTGATTTGTATCGTGATATTTATGATGCTAAATCGCGTTATCCCGATAAACCTGTGTTCGCTAATTTTTATCCTCCGACGGAAATGAATTTATCGACCAGTTGGCCGGTTGAAAACATAGATTACCAATTCGCTACCTGTCTTTCGGCAGGAGGATACCCGTCTGCGCAGGTGGTCGACGGAGTTGCCGGATTTACCGATCCTGTACCGTTTCATGCCGTAAATTATCCGGCAAGCGTACTCGAACGTATCGCCCAGTGGAATAAATTTGTTGCTGCTTATGGTGCTTATTTCTATTATTCGAATCCGGCTTATCTTATTACCGATTATGTCCGGGGAGACTTTACGGTTTCGGGGAGTAATAGCGGAGTGTTCGGGACGTTGAAAAAGCGTTATGATAAAAGGACACGTGAGATAGATGCTTTTGTCGTGGATCTTGTGAACTATGGCAACAGCCTAGATTTACGTTGGGACGAAGTTAATACAGTTCCTTCTTCTACACAGGTTTCGGTTTCATTTACTTTACCCGATGGTTTTGTCGCATATAAACTGTATTGCATTACTATCGACGGAAGAAACGAAGTTCCCTATTCCTTGAACGGCAATAAAGTGGAGGTTTCTCTTCCATCGGTGTCGGTATTTGCTTCGTTGGTACTGACTTCGACAAAATCGCAAGAGCTCCCTTCGGAACCGAGCGGGGTAGGAAGTATGCCAGAATTGTTTACATTCGGTTATGATGCGAAAGGTGAGACTTTAAATAAAGATGAGGCTACCTATATCCCTGTCATGCAAGAGGGGAAACCTTATGTAGTAGCCAGCGAGTTCGGCGGGAATGTGGCCGAGTGGTATGAAATCACGGATGCTTATCAGGGAGAATCCGCTATTCGCGTGACTGCCGGCGATATTCGGTTCAATACGACGGACAACGGAGCAATTCGGATTCCTATCGAAAAATTCAACCGGTTCAAACTTGCTGTTCGTTCGAATAATACGACTGCCTCATGGTTCGGATTCCGACTATTGAAACCGTCTGAAACATCGTCTGTGTGGGAATCGAGGGACTTGTATTATCGCGTAGGTTATAGTCAGCCTAATATCGCTTATATCACATTGACTCCTGTGAAACCGCAGAACGGAGTATGGGTAGAATATAAGCGGGATATTTTGAGCGATGTGATTGGTCTGTGGGGTGTGGAATGGGCAAATGCGATCGTAACCGATGTGCATTACGGACCGGTAGATAGAAATAGTGCAGACTATGATAACTTGATTTTTATGTCGCCCGATTATAACAGTGGAATCGATAATCAAAAAAAAAACGACAAAATAAAGTGTTGGACTGAAAACGGTAGAATATGCATTGAGGGTTCCGATTTTTATCGGGGGAAAGAGTTCCGTCTACAAATTACCGATTTGTCGGGGCGGGTAATTGGTATGGAAGACTGCATTGTAGATAGTTATCGATTATTATCCGAGACGATACTTTCGATGCCGGGTGCATATTTTATACAGGTCATAGATAAAGAAACTGATGTGACGGTGCTGCAGATCCGTTGCATCGCAAATTAAAATAATGTATAACAATAAAAGTGATTACCATGAGAAAAATTGTCTTTTTATTAACAGCTTTATGCTTATCCATGAGTGCATGGAGTCAGGACGGATTGGTATATTGGTCGCAAGCCGACGGTTACAAATTCGATTTTGATTTAGATGGAACGGTAGATTTTTCGTTACCGACACAAACGACTGATAAAGCTATTTCGCAAGTATTTGTGTTCGATGCGAATGGCGATGGGTATTTCGACCTTTGTGAGCTCGATTTAAACGATAATCTCATTAATTGGATTTTTTATTATAATGATGGGAATAATAACTTCGTAGACCCTCAAACAGTCATATATGGCATGTCGGAAGGAGATAAAAAATTGGCCGGAGATTTTAATGGTGACGGTATCGGCGATGTGGGTATCCGTCGCGATAATGAGTTTGGCCTTTGGTGGCTGATTACGTTCCAAGCGATGGCTCCTGATGTAAACCAACAGTTCGGAATTAGCGATAAAGACTTATTGGTTGCCGGAGATATGAATGGAGACGGGCAGGACGATATAGTGTGCTATGATAAGGGTTCTTGGTTATGCTCTTTTACTCCGTCAGATACGGAATATAAGACTCCCGATTTTGTCTCAAAAGATGTGCAGGTGACTTTCGGTACATCGTACGATATACCTGTGTTGTGCGACGTGGACGGTGACGGGTATGCCGATATGGGGTTGTGTTCTGTCGATGACGAGGAAGTTAGTTTTAATCTCCATAGTGCGACGAAAACTGCAAATAACGGATATAGCAGCGATAATGGTCGAGGTACTTTCGATAAGGTTGTACTTATGCCTTCGGGTATAAATCCTACTTGTGTATGTGCTGTAAAGAGTAAAGGAACGACCGGCATCGAATCGGAGCATGCCGTGGCAAATGTCAGTGTATATCCTACCTTAGTACGGGCTGGGGATTCTTTTACCGTGAAAGGTAACGATGTGACGAAAGTGAAAATATACGGTATGATGGGACAACTTGTTAAGGAAATCGATACCGACGGTAGCATGTCGACGGTTGTCGTTTCGGTCGATGGTTGGGCTCAGGGAACATATTTTGTTTGTTGCGAAAGTGAAGGTGCCGTTTCTTCGTCTAAATTAATCGTTCAATAAGTGAATTGAGTCTGTATGAAAATCTATTTGAAATATATATTTCTGTTTCTTATTGCCGGGAGTATCTTTTCTTCGTGTAACCAAAAAGATGAGAAGGTGTATTCTTTTTGGGCACTTCAAAATAGGGCGACGGGAGAATATTTGTATGAAGACGACGGCGAATGTAAATTCAGCCGTGAAAAGCAAGGCGATAAGTCTTTGTGGAAAATAGCGGCTGCCGAGGGCGATCATGTTTGTATCGTAAATAAGAAGAGCGGTAGATATTTGTCTCTCGATAATGGGCAGGTCGTTTGTTCTGTGGTCGATCAACCGGTTACCGAGTCTGCCGAATGGTACTACGGAAATTTCGATTTTGTTACTCAAACTAATAGCGGCTGGTACACAATTTCGAATCGTTCGGCCGAGTCGAATTTGCATTTGGTGGAAAAAGATGGTACACTTTGCATGCAGGATAACGCAAACAGAAATACCGATTTTTCTGCCCATTGGACTTGGGTGAGAGAAGAGGGTACGCCTTTGTCTTATTCTTTTACTCCCGATGGAGTTACGGATGCTTCTTTTTGGGGAATACGAACGGCTAAGGCTATTTCTCCAACCGAGATACACTCCGATTATCACGGAGAGAAAGTATGGAAATTATCTCAGGATATTTCGTCTTTTCCGAAATTTTCCACTGAAAACAATTTGTTGATAGAGGCTCTGTACAATATGGCATTGGAAGAGATGTTGATGGATGTGCGCAGCGACAGCACATTTAGGGCCGGCGCTCTTTGGCCCGATACATGGACTCGTGATGCCGTGTACAGTATATGGTTCAGCTATGCATGGATTATGCCGGAAGTGTCTCGGAAAACTCTCGATAAGCAGACTCTTCGTAATCCTCGCGAGGCCTTGCAGGACACAGGTAGCGGAGGTTCATGGCCTATATCGACCGACCGTGTGGTGTGGGCACTCGCTGCTTGGGAGTACTATCTGTACACAGGAGATAGTTCGTGGCTCGAAGGTGCTTATGAAGGTTTGAGTTATACGGCTCGAAAGGACATTCATGTAGCATTCGATAAACGCATAGGGCTGTTCAAAGGGGAGACTTGTTCGATGGACTGGCGTACCCATACTTATCCGAATTGGTTTACCAATGTGACGATAGGCAGTTCGTTTTCTTGTGGAACAAATGCGCTGCACATGTTCATGTATGAGTTTTTGTCGAAGGCAGCCGGAATACTTGGTAAACCGGAAAGTGAGAAAACATATTGGGAAAGTTTCAGGAATGTGTTGAAGGATTCGATAAACAAACATTTCTGGAACGAAGACAAAGGTTTATACGAGTGTTACTTGTATCCCGAAATTTCGGGGTATAAGGCTTCGGAACGGGTCGGTGTCATGTCGAACGGACTGTGTGCTGTTTTGGGAGCGAGCACCGATGAGCAAATTCGCCGTATGGTCGGTAATTTCCCGCTATATCCATACGGGGCTGCTGTTCTTTATCCTTCTATTCCCGACAATTTTGCATACCACAATAAAAGTATTTGGCCGGTTTGGCAAACACCGTATATGTATGCGGCTCGTCAGGTGGGCAATATATTGGCAGTGGAACACATGGCGGCTTCTTTAACGAGAGCTTCGGCTCTTTTCCTGACACATAAGGAGAATATGACTTACGACACCGGATATGATCGGGGTACAGCTTTGAACTCGGATAGGCAACTGTGGTCGGTTTCTTCCTATATCAGTTTGGTGTATAGAGTTTTGTTCGGCATGAATTTGACGGAACGAGGAATCGCATTTAATCCTGTCGTACCCGATATAGTGAACGGCTGGCTTTCTTTGTCGGATTTCCGCTATCGCGATGTGACGATAGATATAAAGGTATCTGGAAAGGGAAATCGGGTGAAATCGTTGAAAGTCAATGGCGAGAAACAAGCATTGCCTTTTGTCCTTCCAGCCGATAGTAAGGGGGAATATTCGATCGAGATAGAAATGATGATCGATGAACCGAAAGGCAAAATAAATTTGGTGAAGGCTGGACCCGGGAAATGTTGGTCGCCGGTAGAACCTGTTTTGGTATTGAACGGTTCGACTCTAAGTTGGAAGGAAGAGGAAAATATGAAGTACTACCTTCATTCCAATTTTTCTGAGGAGGATAAACTGGTAACCTCTCCTTACGATTTAATTGGGGCTCCCGATGGATTTTATTCGGTTTATGCTGTCGATGAAAAAGGATTTGCATCGGATATGTCCAATGCGGTTGTTTATTCTACTTGGCAATCGGTTTGTGAAGCGGAGCAGAGCTCTCATTCAGGAACGGTTTCTAATCTTCACAAAGGATTTTCGGGGAGTGGCTTTGTTATCGATTTGTTTGCACGTCCGGCTAATGTGAAGTTTCAGGTACAAGTCCCCGAGGCCGGCGATTATGCCATAGCCCTTCGGGGTGCTAACGGACACGGGCCGCATGGTACATGGTGCGCCATACGTTCGGTAGCAGTGGACGGAAACGACGCCGGTACATTCATTTTGGAAGCAACAGGCGATTGGAAACAATGGTTGGATTCCAATTATATTGTTCTTCGAGGGTTGAATGCCGGAGAACATACGGTGTCGCTTTCTATCGATCCTGAGAAGAAGGGATATGACTTTAATATGTCGCATGGACGGGAAGACGCTAATGATTGCCATATCGACTGTTTAAAGTTGATTCGACTTTAATAAAGTCTTATTGTTTATTTAGGAAAGAGAATATCTTGCTATGCAGGGTATTCTCTTTCTGTTTTTAACGGACTTTTTATGATCCTGCTAAAAAATCTATTTGTCGGTGGTTTACATTTGCTCATGGAAATACGAAAATTTGATGTTACACTGAAAAACTGGATAATCATGAATGGTCTAATTAAAATTTTGTACAAAACGTTGACGGGAGAATATGCCACACGCTGGGCGAGAGAAAATGAACTATCTCGGTTGAAAGGAGTGAAGCCTCTTGATACCGAGCGATTTGGTTTGGTATATCCTGAGCCTGATGAAGAGTGGCCTGTCGGGGAAAATAAAGAGATTCATACCTCTACCTTCGGAATGGATTCCGATTTAATAGACCCTCTACAAATGTCGGAGAGAGTGGACTCTAAAAAAGATCTCTATTTTTTGTCTGAGGATAATGTGAATCCCCACAATTTACTTTTTTCGATGGATACACCGCGAGAAAGTCTGTTTCATTGGACCACTGACAGAGTGTCGCAATCGGAAACTGAACCGAAATCTAAATGGAAGATACTTGGTGCGGAACCTGTTGAAGGGAGTGCTCAACCGTCGCTCGATGTCGATAACGGTAGGGAAGAGCCAGTTGTCGAGAAGCAGACACGAACGCTTATGACACCGATAGGTTCTTTGTGGAATGTTTCGGATAGATATCCCATCTTTCATGGTGGAAACGGGGAGCTCGATTTGGGAAACGAGGTTGCACCCCCGGCTAAACAGGGAATCGAGCAACTATACGATAAGTCGAGATCCAATCTTTCGGAAGAAAAATATCGGGAATTGGACAAAACCGTGAAATCTTTAAGAGCCTATCCCAAAATTAACCATCTGTTTTCCATGATAGAGGCGGCAGGTCCTGTTCCGATCATTATAGACGATAGTGTAAAAAATCCAAGCTATTTTACTGAAAATGGGGGATATATAAAAATACCGTCTCGTCTTTCGTCATTTGAAAAATCAGCCGTGTTGGAAGAAGTTATTCATCGGGCGCAGCACTTGCTTTACGGGACAGAGGCTATGCAAGATCCCGCCAATCGCCGGGTAATAGAGGGGGAGGCTAAGATGTTTTGGGACTATTTTGCCAATCATGAGGCCAGGGGAGGTTTAAAAATGTCTCGAAGTGAGAATTATGCAACCGAATTAGGTCGTGCTATAAATAATGGAGGAATTGAAGATCTCGATTTTTTTTACCGATGGGTCGATGAGATGGATCCGGAAAAAGTGCACGGCGATACGTTGCCGACGAATCGCAAGTTCGATCCAAAATTGTTGAAGTATTATCATTGGAAAAATAAGAAAGAATATTTTTAAATTTAAGAAAATAATTCCTATATTTGACTAATAGATTGTTCGAATAGGTCTTAGTAGTGATAATAAAAATTTCAATATGGAAATGAGAAGAATATTTTCGGTTGTTGTCTGTGCGGTGGGAATTTTTTTCTCCATGACAGCCGGGAGCAAAGACGAGTGCTTGAACAGTTACGTATCGGCGGACAGTTTGCTCCTGTACGAATATTACGAAACGTATGTTATGATTCGGCCTTTGAACTATCTACGGATATTTCCGGAGCAGAAAGCTGTTGCGCCGGACTGGTTTCATTATCGGGACAGGGTGATAGAACTTCGTGTTCTTGCGCTGAGGAAGCGGATTAGGGAGGAGTATCCGCAGGATTATCCTTTGGGGAGAGGATCCGTACGTGTGTGGCTCATGTTTTCTCTTCGTACGGGTGAATTGGTAACTGCTGAGTTAATGTTTCTAAAAGAGGTATTAGAGGTTGTCGACAGTTTCCCCGCACGGGAGATTATTGCGATGTGCATGAACTCCGATTGGAGTGGAAGTACATATATAA
>ERZ791802.53-NODE-53-length-145364-cov-11.977379_pt1 | contig 145364 bp, 79 predicted proteins | sample MGYA00510308_ERZ791802 | MGnify/ENA primary metagenome ERZ791802 (study PRJEB30046, sample SAMN00792028) | human gut metagenome | study: EMG produced TPA metagenomics assembly of the A metagenome-wide association study of gut microbiota in type 2...
GCAAAGATTCGTCTCATAAATATTTTCTTTAAAGTAGGTAAGTATGTCATTCGGAACGAAGCGATGAACCTGCTCCCGGTATCTGCCAAAGAGCAGATTCTTCACTATGTTCAGAATAACGGTATCAGATTTCTTCCTTAAGAGAAGAAACAACCACCGTTAATATCAATGTTCGTACCTGTCAGGTAAGAAGATTCGGAGCAGGCGAGGAAGCAAACCAAGTCGGCAACTTCATCGGCAGTTCCTTCACGACGCAATGCGTAGGAAGCCTTCATACGTTCGCGGTTTTCCGGCGTATTGAAGCGGTCGTGGAAAGAAGTGGCAATCGTACCCGGACAGATAGCGTTGCAACGGATTCCCTGAGGGCCGAGTTCCTTCGCCATGGAACGGGTAAATGTCATTACCGCACCTTTCGCGGTTGCATACATGGAAGCTCCGTTGCCACCGCCGTCGCGTGCAGCCAATGAAGAGAAGTTGACGATAGAGCCGCCTGCCGGCATCATCGGAACCACTTCACGGGTACAGAGGAATACGGAACGCATATTGACATCCATCAGGAAGTCATACCAGTCTTCGTCCTGTTCGGTGATTTTCTTACGGCCTACAATTCCGCCTACTACATTCACCAATACATCTACCTTGTCGCCAAATGCCTTGTTGCACTCTGCAAAAAGATTCTTTACCGCAGCAGCCTTTGTCATATCACCCTGAACAGCGATTGCTTCGCCACCGACGTTTTTAATCAATGCCAGTGTTTCCTGTGCATCGGCTTCATTGTCGAAATAGTTCAGGCAAACTTTTGCGCCTTCTGCTGCCAGTTTCACTGATATTGCACGACCAAGGTCGCGCGCGCCACCTGTCACGATAGCTACTTTTCCTTCTAATTTCATAATTGTCTTGTTTTTAAAATACGTTTATTTATCTATTTGTTTAATCTCTCCTACTGTCAGGAAGATGGAGCACAGCGATAGCGGCACCAAAGCTCCCAACAGGCTGAATAATAATATCCAATTCGTAATATAACTGGCAAAAAGGATTGCCAGAATAGTGCCCAATACGGCCGAAGCGCCACCCAGTCCTGCCAGTGAACCGACAGACTTGCCGCTGTGCAAATCGCTCGGAATGGTCTGCAAGTTCGTCATGAAAAACTGGAAGCCTCCCAATACCAAAGCCATAAAGATGATGGCAACCGGAGCGGTAGTCGACATGATAGCCGCCAGAATGGACGGGATGATGATAATCCCGCCAATCAGCATAGCCGCCTTGCGGGCATAGTTCACCGTATGTCCCCGATTTATCAGCCAACCGGAATACCAGCCGCCGGCAATACTTCCCAATGCCGCACCTACATAAGGTACCCAGGCGGAGAATGCCACTTCCTTAATATTCAGATGGAATACATCTGCCAGATAAAGCGGCAGGAACGTCACGAACATCCACCAGATAGGATCGAGGAAGAATCGTCCTAAAATAACAGACCAGTTCTTCTTCACCCGGAGCAATTCGCCCCAGCTCTTTCCTTTTTCTTCTGTCTTCAGTTCCTTTTCAGGCTGACCGCTCAAGATATAAGTCCGTTCTTCTTCTGTAATCCAGGGATGCTTCTTCGGCCCTTCCTTGTTGATAATCAACCAGGGAATCAACCAAATCAGTCCTAATCCGCCGACTACAATAAAAGTCAGTTTCCAGCCGAAGGCAATGAACAGCATCAGGATAATAATCGGTGCAAGGATTGAACCGATGGATGCTGCCGCCCCGAACAAACCCTGTGCGAAAGCGCGTTCTTTCTGCGGGAACCATTCGGCGTTGCTTTTCGTCGTACCGGGCCACGGGCCGGCTTCACCCAGTCCGAGCATCATCCGGAAGAAGGTCAGCGAGAAAATTCCCCGTGAAAGAGAGGCTAATGCATCCGCCGTACCCCAGACGAGTACGCTCCAGAAGAAACCTTTCCGGCACCCAATCCTGTCATACAGTTTTCCGGAGACAAGCTGACTGATACCGTAGGCTATCATAAAGAAGATAGTAATCAGACCGAGAATATCTTTCGCTTTCTGCGAAGCGTCAGGGTCATTGCGGTCTATCAGTCCGAGGTCGATGGCGATACCTTCACGATTGGTCACGAACGTAACGCCGTTTTTCTCTTTCATCTGCACATTGGCTACGCTGACAGAATCCTTATTCCCGTTTGCGGCTGTCAGGATATACTGCTCTCCTGCCAGAACGGCATGATTACCTTTATCTGCCGGTGCATCCGCTTCGGGAACCAGACGATAGTCGATATTAGCCACCCACATATAGTTGAGCGTACCTCTATCCAGATAGTTGATAATGGTTATCAGCATGATTAATCCGATAACCATCCATCGGAGTCCTTTTACCTTCATACTTTTATAAGTTTAAGAAGTCTGCACGCACAGGGCTGAATGTATCAATCAGGATACCGGCTTCGAGACAAACACAACCGTGCAGCTCATCGGGGGCTACATAATAACCGTCACCGGCAGAAAGGATTTCTTTCTTGTCGCCGATGGTTAGTTCGAACTTGCCGCTCACCACATAAGTTGCCTGACTGTGGTAATGCTCGTGCATACTTCCTATCGCACCTTTGTCAAATTTTACTTTGACCATCATCAACTGACCGTCATAGGCCATTATCTGACGATTCACACCCGGAGCAGGGTTTTCCCACTTCAAATCTTTCTCAAACTGAAAAGTTTCACTACATGTTTTCATACTTTTGTCTATTAATGGTTTGTTTATTTCATAAATATTCCGCAACGGCCGTTCCATGTATAATTAAGACCGTCGATGCTCAGATTATGTTTCTTCTCTTTACTATTATCTGTATTGCTAAGGCAAAGCATTACAAAATGTCCACCTTTATATATAGCCTTTACAACTGTATAGGAAGCTGTATCCATCACTACTTTTACTTCTTCGCAAGAGGAAGTCAGGTTACTGGAAGTTTCCCTTACTACGTCATATTCTCCATGAGTTTCGATGGAAGTGGCGAATGTATGGTTCTTCCGTGCTTTTTCCCTTATCAGGAAGGCAGTCTCGTTTCTCAGATTAAAGTCCGGGTCATTAGCTCCCAGACGAAGCATTTTCATCTCTGTCTGCGGAGTGGTCGCCGTACTGATAGTATAGAAACGATTCTTATTAACGAAGGTGAAGCTCGATGTATTCTTGTTCTCATTCTGTCCCCAAGCTTCCAGCCAAAGATGCTGATAGCCGTCCTTTGTTCCAAGAGTTTTCAGTTCGTTACCTGCTTTGGTATAGGGGAAGTTCAGAGAGACGAAATGTCCGTTATACCATAAAGGGTAATCGTATTGGTGCTCTTTGTCCGCATTTGCTTGCAGTACATCCAAGATTAACGGGAATTGCAGGAAAGGAGTAGTCACGTAAGCCAGTGTACGTTTCATCTCCACTCCGGGATAGGCATTGGTGTCTTTTGCCACCATTACCTGAAAATGTCCGCCGTTGAAATCATGGTAGATGATGTCCGAGTGATAACGGGAAGAGATTTTCATATCTCCGGCAAAGTTGGATGTTTCATCTACAACCAAAGTATTGTGCGCAATAGTCTGTTTGGCAAACGATTGGTTTTCACGGGTATAATGTCCTTTGTACTTGGCTTCGATGTTCAGGAAGCGGGAAGCGCCGTAGTCTGGCAAAATCTCGTTTCCATTGTCGTAATAAGCCATTGTCAGTTTATCAAAATGCCCGTGGCTCAAGCCGTGTGAGGTAGCTTTCAGTGTCAAAGCACTATTCAGATTAGAGTCTGTAGAGCGGATTACGGCTATGCCGCCTTCATCACCTTTGCGTCCGTCACGGAATACACTGCTGCGATAAATAATCGGAGCAGCTTCCCCGCGGGCAATATCACGGGCTACCTTAAAGCCGCCAATAGTAGGAAGATAAGTATGCTGGTACTTATTTGCAACGGACAATAATGATTTGTCCGAAGGATTGACGTTATACAATATGTCTACCGCATATACCAGTTCCTGTGCGGAAAGCCCTTTCAGCAAGGCATCATTAATATGAAAGAATTCGCCTTCATAAGAAAGTTGTACCAATGTGGAGAGGGCTTTTGAAAGAATGTTGTCCCGGTAGTCGAAGATTTTCAAGTCCGGCAGTTTGTTTTCGATGCATTGGGCGAAGATGACGAAAGGCCAAATGGCATAACGTTGATAGTAGGCTCCTTCCGTGAAGTAACCGTCGGGAGAGAACAGGTAATCCATCTGGCGGATAAAGCCGCCTCGTTTACCTGTTTCGTCAGAGCCGTAAAGTGCTTTCTTTACGTAGTCTTCACGGTTCATCGCAAAGCCAATCATGCCAACGGCGGCCGTAGCCCATGTAGCATGGTTGTGCATTTTATTGAAAGTCTTGTTATTTGCATGGTTGTCTCCCATACCGTCCATGATGAAGTCCGCCATCGGAACAAACAGGTTCTTCTCGATAGTGGAACGCTGTTTGGGTGAGAGTGTGTTATAAATACAGTCATAAGCAACTGCTGTATGTACCAGCCATACACTTTCATTCAGCGTCTGCCAAAACAGACGTCCCGGAACAGGGGAAAGTTGTAAGGGGTGGAAACCCAAAGTGGGATATAGTTTTGCATAGGCTTCCAACATATCAGCTACGTAAGCGGCATATTTCTTATCACCGGTCAGTTGATAGGCAACTCCGCAATGGAACATCGCATAATAATTGGATTTATGCTGTTCGTGCACCACGCCACCGCCGCCATCTATCGGAACCGGCACGGAGACAGGAGAGTTTATTGCCGTATCGGCTGCGGTCAACACTTCCGAAAGAGATTTGTCGAATGCGGGTACCGTCCCCTTTCCTGCCCTCATCTCGTTCACTTCTTCCTGTGTGAAAAGAAGGGACGGATGTTGGGCAAATGAAAAGAGGCATCCACCTAAAACCATGAATATGCAAATAATAAGTTTTCTCATCTTATGTTCATAATAAATATATGTAATAAATCCAGGCACGGATTACGCAGATTACACGTTTTTTGGACTGATGGCTGGCATAAAGCAACCGTGAAATCCGTGTAATCCGTGCCTGATAATACTAGTTCAGACCGATAGAAAGTCTTTCCAGTTCGCTACCCTTCACCGGAGTATAATCGTATGCTTCGGCATTGATATAGGCGGGACGGATATTGTACATCTTTCCCTGTATGGCTTGAGAAGTGGTAGTCATCATTCTACCGGAGTTCCACAGATTACAGTTTGCAATGCGTACTTTCTCCCAAGTCGCCTCATCCAGACGGATAGTTGCCCCGCCGCGTCCGCTATTATCAAAGTTACAGTTTTCCACTGTCAGCACTTGCGGGCCAATCAGACGCATGACGCTTCCACGCTCCTTGTTGCAGCAGTCTACAAAGGTGCAATGTCTGATAGTTATATAAGGGCCTGCCGTACTTTCGTCACTTCCACCGCGATAAATATTAATGGGTAAACCCAACAAGCGGTAGAAAGAGCAGTTCTCAATCAACATATCATCAGCGTTATAGCGGCCTATATCGTCTTTCTCTGCTGCATAGTTGATAGCATCTCCTGACAAATCACGGAAGAAGCAGTTTCTGATAGTAACGCTTTTGGCAAAAGTAGCTTTTGTTCCTTTAATGGCAAAGAATCCGCCTTCTCCAAAATTTTGGAATTCGCAGCCGTCTACTGTCAGTGTATAAGGCTGTATCATATCAAAGGCAGTAGAAATTCCCGCTTTAGCCAAAGCCTTTCCGGGCTCCAGAACTCCATCGAATATAATATTCTCAATGACCAGTTCGCCACCATCGGCAATAGTTACCATATTATCCGGCTTATCTCCGTTGAAACGGACAATCGGCTTATTGGCTGCATCAGCAGCACGGATTGTCAACGGTTTATCGACGAGCATAGCACGTTGGATAGGATATGTGCCTTTCGCCAGAATAATGATACCGCCCGGTGCTGCCGACTGAATGACTTCAGACAGGTTCGTTCCCGGAGATACATTATATTCTTTATGGTCATTGGCTATGGATTGTGATACCTGGTTTTTAAACCATGAAGCACCTTTGTCCTTACGTATCACAGCATCATCGGGCAACTGGGGAGTTTTCACTTTTTCCGTAGTGAATCCCGGTGCTGAGTAATTCTTGCCCAATTGCACTTTGTTACCTTTGAACCGGATACCCGATACGTCGTCAACGGCTATATAAGGTTGGTCGAGTTCTTTATTGATGATGATATTATCCGTGAATGAGACTTTTTCAGGTGCAAGAGTACGTTCCATATCCTTGCCTGTACCAAACTCTATATTCGTGCAATCTACGAATGTGTTACGGTACATCTTGACATCAACAACTTGACAATATCTATTAGGTAATGAATTGGGTACAGCGTCCATGACTCCCAAAGCGGAGAAAAAGCGGGTGCCTGCCAAGCCGACCAATACATTATCGTACACCTGATGTCCGGCATCAACTATGCGGATACCGCCTGTATTACGACGCCCGTTACCGATAAACAGATTGTCATTCACCGTATTACGGACACCATGGCGCAAAGCTACCACTCCTTCACATTCCAACAGCGTGTTGTTGCGGATGATGTTGTCACTGGACTTGATAGAGATTACTTCCACTTCACCGGAGCAACGTTCGAACAGGTTATTTTCAATGATTGTATTTGAGGAGCTATAAGCCTGTTGAGAAGTTCCCACACGCATCGTTTCGGCTCCGTTCGAACCATATACAGGTCTTTCACCAAAATAATTATGGTCAATCAGGTGATGATTTTCCAAACAACGTTCGTCGTTGAGGATGACAATCAATGTCACCCCCAAGTTAAGTTTTCCTGTCAACGAACAATGGTCTACCCTGTTGTGACGACCATAAAGCAATATATAGCTGTAAGCCTGATCCCGGCGGGACGGATTGAATTTGTCTATCACACAATTCGTCAGGCGGCAGTGATTGGCCAGTTCCTGTCCGTTACGGAATTCTATTACAGAACCTTTGGGAGCGTAGCCGTCAGTGAAATGTAATCCGCTGACAGACATCCATTCGCCTGCTATCCGCAAGGTAGAGCCGCCTTCTATCTTCACCTTTCCGGGGTTCAGGGCTTCTATGGTGATAGGAGCTTTTTCGGTTCCTTTACCCATCCACTTCAACTGCATGTCTTTGTACTGACCGTCCTTGATATAGATTTGGTCACCCGGTTGCGCAGTTTTTAAACAGGAAGCTACTTCGGGAAGCGTTACGTCATATCTTTTTGCAAAAGAGACTGACGATAGCCCGATGAACAGAAGCGATATAATTGCCTTATGTATATTTCGTGTCATCATTAATTATTGAACTTTTGAGTAATCGTAATCTTGTTTCTGCCAGTACATATCAAAGGTAATAGAACTGGACGAAGGAGCATTCGTGTTATTGTACAACTTAAAATCAACTGTTTTTATGTGTAAAACTCCAATACGTTTAATATTATCAGCAACATTATCGACCGACCCTTTTACATTATAATAAAATACAAGCAAAACGGCATCTACATTTGCTATCTTTTCTTCACCTACCTTAAATATATCCGGTGCCCAAACATCTGTATTAGGCGAAGCCTTTGCACTTGCAATACTAAAACCACGGCAAGTTTTAGCTTCCACATCTATTGGGAAAGTAGTCTCATCAATCTTTGATAATGTACCGTTCTTCACTTCATCAATCAGAGTTTTATAGCCTGATTTAGATGGGTCAAGCCATAAGAAAGTTAATGCCGGCGTACCATAACAATCTATTTTTCCTCCTGTCACTTGCGAACTGGAATTTGTTGTAGAATAAAAGTTTCTCAATTGTGTTTTTGAGTTTGCCGGACTATTAATCTGTAATTGCCCTGCAGAAGCTCCTGAGAAGAAAAAATAGGGGTTTACTGAATTATATTCGCTCTCTGAAACCGCCGGTTTATTATTAGCAGAACAAGTAGCAGCTTTATATTTCATAGAAACTGGATCTACTACAGTACCCCAATCACTATTTGCATAGACCAATCCCGTTTCCGGAGAGAAGAAAGAAGATAGTTGCCCCTCAATACGTCCCTGACCATATACTTTTCTATTCTCCCAGAAATAAACGAAAGGCACTTTCACCACAAACACATCCGTCAAGGTGTGCACTTCGCGTTCGTCAAAATAAGAAATCTTCAGTACCACCGTATTATCTCCATCTACATAGTTCTCCGATGAAGGTACAACAAACTTTAATTCAGTTTCAGTCTGCAACGTAATAGTACACTCAATATCACCTAACAGCACTTTATCAATCTTATTAAGATATGCTCCCTCCAGCACTACCATATCCCCCACGTTGGCTGGTTCAAACACAGTAGTTGTAACCTCAGGCTGATAACGTTTCACCGTGAACTTGGGCGCGGACGAACTTGACGTCTCCACTTCCTCTGTACCATTAAAATATTTGAATGTCACAATAGCCTTGTCACTTTCCACATAAGGAACCTTCACTACTATCTCATTCTCACTTTGTGAGATGATCTCCGCCTCATTTCCCTCTGTCCCGCCTTCGGCAGTGAAAAGAACAGCACTCACCACATTCATGGAACTACCGGAGAGCAACAAATTATTACCCATTTCAACTTCCGAGGGCATCCCGGCCTGTGAAACGACAGGAGCCGGATATTCAAGGGTAAAATCTCCTTCGGACACACCCTCACCTATCGAATTTACCAATACAATTTTACCACTGCGTGCCTGATTTGTCACTTTCAAAGACAAACGCCGGTTGGACACTTTCTGTAGGATAACGGCTTTTCCACCACCGATAGTAGCACTTACCACATCATCCAAATATTCTCCGGTAACAACAATCTCACTACCTATGCTTCCACTCTCGGGCGAGAAAGAAAGGATTTCCGGTGAACTAACCGCCACATCCTTCATCGATGTAGAATCACAACCACACAAAAAGAATAAACAGACAAACAATGATGCCAGACTCCATTTTCTATATTGTTTCATATTCGTAAGCATTTAAAAGATTAATAACCCGTGTTCTGTGCTATCTCTGGATTAATGTCAATCACACTCACCGGAATAGGCAGAAATGTTTGCCAATCTTCTATATCATTCACCGTATAAGAATATTCCGTATAAAGAAGCTCGCTGTTCAAGTAGTTGTTTACTGTCTGAGTAGCAATACCCCAACGAAGAAGATCAAACCAGCGCTGGTTCTCAAAAGCCAGTTCAAGCCTGCGCTCATTACGTACAGCCTTTCTAAAATCATAAAGACCAGGCAGGTCGGTCAGTGTATACGTAGAAACACCGGCACGTTCACAAACCATATTCAAATACTTTAGATTGTCTGCCGAAGGCCCCGAGATTTCATTTGTCAATTCAGCATAAAGTAAAGCAATATCAGCCACACGAATCACAGGCCAGTCACTTTCGCCATCATACTGTGTAGTTACAGGATTTACATACTTCTTACAGTAACGGCAATTACCTTCCGTCACCCACGTCTGAGTAGTTGTATTGAAATATTTCTGGGCGATATTCACATCCAGACGTTTATCAGCCCCCGCACCTCTTTGCTCGTAAGCTGCAATAATGTTGTCAGTAGGAGTATTATAACCGGAAGAAGTACCGATAATCACATTTGCACCATTATTGACCGGAGCAAACATATTGCCGAACGGCGAACCGATACCGGCATTTCCCGAAAGGTAACGAACCGCAAAGATTATCTCCTTATTCATCTCATTGCCAATATCAAAAACCTTATCATAAGCCACAAGATCACTACCCGATTGCGGATTTCCCACAGATTCACTTTCGAGTACTTCCTTACACAGTCGGGCGGCACGGGCATATTTCTCGTCACCCGCTCGGTAGTGCGTAGCATATACCTTGGCAAGCAACGCTTTTGCCGCGTTCAGGTCAGCACGTCCCAAGTCACCGTCCGCCATCTTGCGGGGCAACAGTTCATTATTGACAATATTCTCCAAATCTCCTTCGATAAGGGCATATACTTCATCCACCGTAGAGCGTTGCATATCACGAGCCACTTCAGAAGGAACCTTGGAAGTAACGATAAATACCGGCCCCCATAAACGAACCAGATTGAAATACTCCAATGAACGAAGAAAAAGCACTTCTCCCTCATATTGGTTCCGCAATGTCTCGTCCGTCACCACATCAAGGTAAGATATAACATTGTTTACCCGTGCAATTGTGGCATAACAGGCATTCCAATACGTTTCCACCCATTCGTTTTCCGGTACGATAGTACCTTGGTCGAGCTGTTCCACCAGTCGTGTGGTATTCGAAGAAGAACCTGCAGCATACATACGTCCGTTATCCGAGCGCAATTCTGTCATGGCCCATTCGTAATACATCACATCATGCAGGGAATTATAACAACCCAGCACCAGATTATTTACCGACGAAGCATCCTTCACATACTTATCTGCCGCCACTTCCGAATAAGGATATTGATCCAAATCACAAGCGGAAAATACCATGACGATTAACAATAATCCTATATAATTTATTTTTTTCATCGTTTTCCTCCATTAAAAATTAATATCAAAACCGGCAGAAATGGTAGAAGTCAACGGGAACCCACCACGCTGATACCCCGAAATCATTGCACTGGAATAATTACCGGATGTCATACGCGACTCCGGATTAATGCCTTTGTAGCCACTTCCCCAAATATAGAGCAAGTTACTGCCCGACACATAAAAACGCACACCTGATAACTTAATCTTACGGGCAGCAGTTGCCGGCAAGGTATATCCCACTGTAAAGTTACGCAGACAAGCATAAGAAGCATTTTGCAAAGGATAATCAGTAAGCATGAGGTCATGTCCCGTTTTCACATTCTGATAAGGCGTTTTTCCATCACCCGGATGTTCTGCACTTACCCAGCGGTTCTTTGTGTACTTCTTGTTCCACTTCTTTGTTTCATTATAATATACATCACCATTAAGCACTGTGATGCCCTGTACACCCTGAATAAGGAATGAGATGTCGAAATCTTTAATTTGGAAAGTATTGGTGATGCCCCATGTGAAATCCGGGTAAGGAGTGCCCAACGCAACCCGGTCTTCAGGAGTCAAAGAGCCGTCATTATTGGTATCGACAATGCGTATCCCTCCCGGTGCGTCGTCTGAAAAATGAGGATTAGCTGCAATCTCTTCCGCACTATTCCATACACCACACGTTTTGTATCCATAAAATTGAATCAACGGCTCACCCACTTTAGCAAGATAACCCTCATTTCTTTCACCCAAAGAAATCATTTGTTGTTCACCGCCTAACTCCAATAATTTATTACGCGAAAGTGAGAAATTTATATTAGTATCCCATGAAAACTTACGGCTTTTCATATTATGCGTATCAAGCTGGATTTCCAAACCTGAGTTACGGACTTTTCCTATATTATTCCAATAGTGTGTGTAACCGGTAAACGATTGCGTCGGCTGTTCGAACAATAACGCACGTGTCACCGAATAGTAAGCATCTATCGCCAGATTGATACGGTTGTTGAAAAGTCCCAAATCCAGACCATAGTTAAACTCATCAGTCTGCTCCCATGTAATATTAGAATTAGCCAGCGAAGAAGAGATATTCGCAGAACCATTCACCAATGAACCCGTACCCTTGCCGGTCACATAATTCGCACTGTTCAATACCTCGAGGGCTGCATTATAACTGATACGGTTATTTCCTGTCACACCATACGATGCACGAAGCTTCAAGTTAGAAATAGCCTTGATACCCTTCATGAATTTCTCTTCACTCACGCGCCAACCCAGTGATACGGAAGGGAACCAGGCATTACGGTTTCCTTTGGAAAAGAGCGATGAACGATCCAGACGCAAAGAGGTAGACAACAAATAGCGCCCCAGATAACTATAATTGACACGTCCCAGATAAGATTCCAATACAACGTCCGGATATCTGAAAGTTCCCGTACCCGCCGTATTTCCATTACCCTCACTAGCCAACTCGTAAACAGTGGCAGCATTCAAAGTATGAATGTCATCCGTAGCAAATCCCGTCGCAGCCATAGCCACCCGCTGATTCCGTGTCTTTTCTACAGTATATCCCAATAAAGCGTCAAGACTATGGTCTTTATTCTTTCCAAAGTCCAAATGGTAACTCAAGGTATTCTCACTCAACAAATCAATATAAAGTGCACTGGAATAAGTGGCACGGCTTGCTTCCTTGTCTTTCGTAGCGTCCTTATTTGCATAATAATAAGAAGGGGCAAAACGAACATTCAAGCCGTTGGATGTCTTAAACTGCAATCCTTTACAAAGGTCAAGCGTGAGATACATGCTGGCCAATCCTTGCATAGTCTCGCTCCAACGGAAAGTATTAGTCATTACGCTCGCCGGATTATTATTGGCAGAGCTAAATGGAGACGATTTTTCCAATACCCGGTTACCGTCGGCATCCAACAACGGATTTCCATCGGCATCCACGGCAGTCGGTGTCATAATATTGTTAAAATGACTACCTCTTGCAAATCCGGTATATCCGGTCAGGTCTGTGCTATATGCATTGTGATAGACCGGTAAAAAAGAGGGAGTACGATAGAAATCAATAAAGTTATTTTTCGGACGTTCCGTCTTGCTATATGTACCGGATATATTAACACCCACCGTAGCTATCTTTGAGAGTTTGGTATCCACTTTTGTACGGAAATTCAGTTTGTCCAGTGAATTGTTGAGCATCACCCCCTGGTCTTTAGTATAGGCTGCTGAAATAAAATATTTCGTCTCTTTGCGTCCACCGGAAACACTCATCTGCACATTCGTGATACCTGCCATATCACGCAAGCCCTCTTTCTGCCAGTCGGTAGTCCCCATCTGGCTTTCCAAATAAGCAGCCCCGCGAGCAGCACTCGGAACTTTCGGCCCACCTAAGGCAGCTTCTTCTTCCAATAAGCCCAACCATTCGGAAGAAGTCATCATATCATGCAACTGATAAGCGTATTTAAATCCCTGATAGAACTTAAAAGAATATTTCGGCTTGTCCGGCGTACCGCTTTTGGTAGTCACCATAATCACTCCATTGGCAGCGCGCGACCCGTAAATGGCAGCCGAAGCCGCATCTTTCAAAATTTCAATAGACTTCACATCCGCAGCATTGATAGACGACAAACCACCGGATACGGGAAATCCATCTATGATAACCAACGGTTCACTATCTGCGGAAATGGAACCCGTACCGCGTACCCGGATAGAAGGAGTCACACCCACTTCCGATGTCTCATTAGAAACCGTCAATCCAGTCATAGCACCTTGCAAGGCAGTAGTGACATCACTCACCGGAGCATTAATCAGTTTCTCACCTTCCAACTTTGAAATCGAACCCGTCAAATGAGATTTCGCCTGTGTACCGTAACCGATTACCACAACATCATCCAACATCTTCGAATCCTCTTCCAATGTCACATTCACAACCGTGCGTTTGCCTACCGCTTCCGCCTTATCAACGTAACCGATATACGAATAAACCAGAATCGTCTTGGAATTAGGAACTTTAATGGAGTATTTACCTTCAGCGTCCGTCACAGTACCGGTAGGAACGGCAGCATCTTTCACTGTCACCGAAGCTCCAATCAACGGACCCTGTTCATCTATCACCTTACCAGTAACTACATGCTGGGAGTAAACGTTCAATGCTCCTACCAACAACAGGAACATCATCACGACTTTTTTAAAAATACAGGAGTTGTTCATAGATTAGTGTTTTAATTTCTGTGACAAACGTAACGATTAAAATTGGTAAACCAAAATTTTGGTCTACCAATTAATATTTATTAATAATTCAACATAAACATCTTATAAATAACACGTTACGCGTACCTCTATATAAAAGGGCAGGAGAATATTTTTACTAGAAAGCTTTACTTTGAAAGATAATATTCGTACTTTTACGGCCGAAACGGAAAAGGTCATCTTTTTAAAATATTTATATCTTATGAAAGACGAAATCAATTCGCAGCCAGTTAAGCATGTAATAGAACACATAAAAAAACAAATATCAGAACGTCAGATTTTACCGGGAGAGCGTCTCCCTTCTGAGCGTAAATTATCCGAACTTTTGAAAGTCAGTCGGTCACATGTTCGCGAGGCATTGCAGAAACTGGAATTATACGGTATTGTAAAAACATATCCTCAGAGTGGAACAGTGGTATCCGAATTCTCCAAAGACCAGTTGGATACTATGATTACCGATGCATTGAAAATCAGCAGATATGATTTTTCAAGCTTGGTTTATGTACGTGTACTTCTGGAAATAGAGGTCTGCAAATTATGCGCAGTAAACCGCACAGAAGAGGATTTGAAGAATATCGAAAACACGCTTGTCGAACTGGAAGAAAAGTTTGATACAGACCTTCGTGTCGAAAAAGATTTTGCCTTTCACCAGGCCATTGCGCAAGGCGGACATAATCCGGTTATCAGTTCACTCCTGCTTATTATCACTCCTGATATTTTAAAATATTATCAAAAATATAAAGTTTGTGCCGTTCCTCAAAAAACGGTTCATGCGGAACATAGGGAAATGTTACAGAAGATAAAAGATAGAGACAAAGAAGGAATGAAAGAACTGGTGCTCCGCCACTTGGCCAATCTGATTGATTTTGCTAAAATGTCCGCGAAAGGCGATATCCCGGAATTCGAATACGGACATATCTAAGATACGTAAAAGAATAGATTTAATTAGTTGTATGCGAGAAACTATCCAGTCTCTTGTATACAACTAATTTCGTTTATATATAAAATTAATCGTCTGACAGTTGTGACTCTTTCGTCTGACAGTTGTTAGACGAAAAGTCAACAGTAGTCAGACGAAAGAGTCACAACTGTCAGACGAATAAATTTATTCGATTGAAGAGTTAGTCTTATGCATACGGAAGATTAATGGATAACGGTCGGGCAATTAATCTTATTTGATAAGATAAGTAGCCACTACCGGATAATGGTCTGATTCCTTATCCGCCCAATAACAGACATTGTATGCTTTTACCGTAAAAGCTTCTTTTGGCGCATAAATCAGCCAGTCGCATGCATAAGTCGAATTTGGAACGGGCACTGTCCACGGGGCATCGTCACTCAAACAGTTTACAGTGAAATACTTTTGAAAGGCAGCCATGGTAGCAGAGCCACGGCGGGAATTCAAATCTCCCCCCAAAATAACAGGTTTATCCAGTAACTCCACGCACGCAAGGATTTCATCAACCTGTTTCAGACGGGCAACGTCTTCGTATTTATGATCCAGATGTGTCGTAGCAAAATAGAATTCTTTGCCTTCTTTCGACACTTTCACATAACCGAAAGAACGGACATAATCACCTTCTTTCAGTACACTCAACTTAAAACTCTTTTCCTCGGAAACCGGATATTTGGAAAGAATCACATTTCCGTAATCTCCGCCGGTCGGAATATCGAGCGCATGGGCAAAATAATAATATTTCATCCCCGTTAGTTCCGACAGTTTCTTCGGAGTATCCCAAGGGTTAATCTCCGTGTTTCTTTCTATTTCCTGAAGTGAAACGATATCCGGGTTCTCTTTCTTAATAACTTCGGCTATCTTATCAATCCCTTGTTTACGACCGCTATAAGTGTTGTAAGTCATAGCTTTTACTGTGACCTCTTTCGGTTTCGTCACAGGTTTCTGTGCTGTCAGAGATTGCGACAAGCAACACAGCAGAAACAAGGAAATACATATTCTAAAATTCATATACAACCAATTAATAAGTAAATGTTATCCTGAAAAACAATCTTTCCTACCTGATATAAAATTAATCCTTTTCTATCTTACGAATCTTATGATTCCAATAATCTGAAACGTACAATGCTCCGTCCGAACCAAACTGCACACCTTCCGGATGGTTGAATTGCGCTTTATCCAACGGGCCGTCTGTCGTACCGGAAGTCCCCGTACCTGTGTAGTTTGTCAACATTCCATCAGGGGTAATTTTCGCTATACGATGTTTTTTACGGACTGCTACATAAATATTTCCCTCTTCATCCAAATCCATCTGGCAAGGCTCTTCCAGTTTGGCTTCATTTCCCTGACCTTCTGTAAAACCTGCTTTCTCGTACTGCCCTACCCAAACACGGAGATTAGAAAACTCGCCTGTCGACATATCGTAATCCCCCTTATAAATCACATCTTTTTCCTGTGAACTCATATACACGGTAGTTCCTGCCTTATCAAAAAGAATACAGCGGATTTTCACTTTCGCCGCATTTTTACCTGCTGCATCGGGAAGTTGCACGCCGGTTGCCACCATCGTATTCTGCTCTGGGTCATATTTGTAAATCATGGCATTTCCATGAGCTACGGAGAAAACCTCTCCTGTGACAGGATGCACACCTACATTGGTGACACCATTGCCCAAAGAAGAAGTGACTGACCATATCGCAGCCAGATTGCCGGTATCATACTGATGCGTATCATTGCTCCATGGCATTGTTGCAATATGTGCATTGCCAGAAGCGTTGGCATCATTGGACAAAAATAAAGTATTGCCATCCGATGAGAAAGCGATATTCATCATCCTGAATACGGTTCCACCGGTTCCATCACCACGTAAGAAAGTAGCGACCTGATTATTTTTCGCAATACGGACATCACGGTCATCATCTTCCACGATATACAAAGCACCTTCCTTATCGAAAGCAATAGAACCCGGTTTCCAAAGAACCGCTTCCATGAGAGTCCCCTCTTTCTTTTCCGTTTTTGCGGCAGGAACATAACTGCCGATATATGTACTCACAATAGGAGACTGAGAATACTCGAACTCCGTTTTATAGGTCAGTTCCTGCGCAGCTTCCCCCTGACCGATATATACTTTCACCAGACCGGAACCGGAACCTCTCTGTACATTGGCAGTAATAATATTCCCCAACGCACCCGTCACTTCGGCGTCCACCCCGTTGACTGTCACGCGGATATTATCCAAGTCCGTTCCAAAATGCGTACCGTACAAGGTCAGGCTTGTAGACTTTCCGCCTGATGTCGGCGTGTACATGGTAATTTGGGGAGCAACTTCACCTTCTCCGATTTCAGGCGTCATATCCTGCCGGTTCTCATCCTCACAAGCTACAAAGCCGATTGACGCAAACATCAGAGAATAGATAGAAAAACGTTTCAAACGATGTATCAATGTTTTCATGTTTCTGTCTTTTTTTTTAGGTTAATCGTTTATACTGAACGTAGCTATCACCGGGAAATGGTCTGATTCCACATAAGCATCATAATATACATCATAGGCCTTCGGAGTCATTCCTTCATCTGGAGTGTATAATACGAAGTCAATCGCTTTTACCGGAACAGGCGTTCCCGTTGTCAGCCCGTAGTTCCCGTTCAGGCAACCGATTTCAAAACGTTCATACAATATCTTCATCGGGCCGGAGTCAGCCAAGGCATTGAAATCACCAGTCAATATCATCGGCTTGTCCAAGCCTTTTGTCTTCTCGATAATGGTTGTAGTCTGGTTGATACGATTGGTTTCATTACCTACATGAGACAGATGAGTCACTCCGAAGTAGAAACTTTTCCCTTCTTTTTCTGTTTTCACTACGCCCATAGAACGCGGGTAGACATCTTCCACCGTCTCTATTCTCGGCAAATCATAGTTCACCCCGTCACTTATCGGATATTTCGAGAGAATCAGGTTACCGTATTCGCCACCGTCCACATCACGGGTTTTGACGAAGAAAGCATAAGGCATTCCCGTCACTTCTTTCATCAGGGCAATAATATCCGCTTTCTCCACCTTGTTGGTCTTCGTTTCAAACTCCTGTAAGCCCGCCAAATCCGGATTTATCTTTTTAATCACCTGAGCAATTGTCTCCATTCCTTTTTTCCCGGAATAAATTTTCTGCCCGCTGTATATATTGTAAGACATGACTTTTACCAATACTCCGTCCTTCTCATCGGGCGGGGTTATACCGTCATCGTCCGAACTGCAACCGGCGAACAAGCCGCTAATCAACAGTACCAGTAATACATAGAATTTATGTTTCATTGTTACCTTCTTTTTTATCGTTTATCTTATCTGATATCATTCACAGTTACTTCCACTACCCGGCTATAGTTCACGTACGGTTTGCTTTCCGCTGTCACCGTAGCCGCAACACGCACATATACCCTGTTCTTGTTGGAGACAATCTTATAGTGATTCTCTATAAATTCGGTATCACTCATCAGGTCGATGATGTGTGTCCCATTCGATTTTGTTCCGAGTGAAGAGAGGGTGGCATGGTTTGCATTGTTCATGTCCACTCCCGGAGCATAATTCCATATAACGGAGACATCCGTCAGTTTCAATGTCTCGTTCGATGTTTTCGCGTCATAGGTCAGTGTCAGCTTATTATCTGCCGATACAGCCACATCAAGACTGATACGCGAGAACGGGATTGTGTACAAATCAACCTGCGTTTGTCCGTTCACGGTGACATACCCTTCACATACCCCGACAAAAGGGCCATCCTTTGCCTGAATACGATAGTTGCCATTGAACACCTTCGTATGCTCAAACGTTCCATCCTGGCGGGCACGGAAATCGACAGAGGCGGTAGCCCCCGTATTCTGCTCGTACAAACTCATCATCACACCGCTACTTCCCGGCACAGGCATAGGAACCGGTTCATTCGTTTCCTTATCATAGATAGTGCCATACACGCCACCATTCGGTGCATCATAATTATCGATGTCATTTTCGCATGCCGCCACGAAACAGGCGAATAATGCAGTCAATCCTATGTTTATTATTTTATTCATATTGTTTCTTCTTTAAACTTACAATTGGACGTATCAATTACCGTAACCCGGATTCTGTACCATCAACGGATTCGTACTCAAGTCCTCGGCACGGAACACCGTATAGTAGTTCTTTTCAAGGAAAAGGCGCTTTCTCTTTTCGGGCACACCGGTTTCAAAAGTGTATTTGCCGCTCTTGATATTGTAATACGGACAGAGAGCCGTACCGCGGAAATTAGTCAGGCCGCCTTTGCTGACATCGAGATGAGCCAGGCGCCAACGTTTCAAATCCCAATAACGATGCTTTTCAAAAGCAAGTTCCACTTTCCGTTCATGACGCACTTTGTCCAGTGTCAGGTTGCCGGCAACCAATAGTTTGATGCCTGCCCTGCCGCGAATCTCATTGATATCTTTCAATGCCACATCCAGGTGCTGATTCAATTCCATGCAAGCCTCTGCGCGGTTCAGATAGATTTCTGCCAGACGGAAAACCACCCAAGGAGTAGAGGAACGCTTTGCATCGATATCCGTATAGTCCGTCAGGCTTTCATCCAAGAATTTACGCTGATAGAAACCCGTCTTGCTGGCATCGCCTACACTTAACGAGCCACCGTCTTTTCCCGAAGTATTATAAGTCTGCCCGTCTATTACGACCTTGTTCTCCTTGTCCGGCTGGGCGGAAGCTTCATACTTGGTTCCTATACCATCCTGTCCGTTGATGACACCGCGCATCCATTCGATTTTACCGCCACCGTATCCTTTATAATCAGCACCGGGCAGGTAAACCGAACCTAATAAGCGAGGGTCTTTATTCCTAAAGATGTCATACGGGCTATCATAGCTGATAGCTTTCCCACCGCTGTCTTTCATCTTCAGTTTCCCTTCCGTACCATCAATATATTCAAACTCTTCGACCATTTCCAACACCGGAGACATACCACATCCCCAGCCATCACCACGATAAGAGAAAGGAACATTCAGTTTATCCCACATATGCCCCTTACCGGCAGCTACATTATACTGTTTCTGGAATATATATTCACCGTTATCCCCATTCACTGCTTTGGAGAAGAGATTGTAAAAGTTCTGCGCCAACTCTTCCGGTTCCGTACCGGTCGATTTATACAAGCTATACACACGGGGAACCATTTCATCCAGAATCTTCGATGAAGCAGTATAACATTCGTCAAAGTAACGTTCCGCTTCTGTCTCGGGAATATACACATATCCTTTGGAAACAGCTTCGCCTGTCAGAGTCAGCGTTTTGGAATACTTGGCGATAGTACCGGCATACAGTGCGGCACGTGACCACAAGGCAAGCACCGTTCCACGATTTGCGCGGTATTTGGCATCACTGCTGCGTACTTCCGGCAATGATTCATAGATAGCTTTACATTCATTGATTATGAAATCATAGGTCGCGGCTTCCGTATCACGAGCCTGGTAAAGAGCTTCCGTATTTCCTGCGGTATATTCTTGCGGAACAGTCTGCAAAGGAACGCCCCCATAACGTTTCACCAGTCCGAAGTACTGCATAGCACGGATAAAACGGGCTTCTGCACCGAGTTCTTCTTTCTCATCCTCACTCAATACGGAAGTTTTCTCAATATTCAGCAGGAAGTTATTCACAATACGGATTTGCTTGTAGCGGGTCACCATGTCGTCGTTGAATACATAGTCGCCATAAGAATAGGTAGAATTCGACTTATCAAACGCACTTTCTTTCTGATAACTGGCGGTAGCCTCATCCGAAAGACTGGTCTGATTCGCCAGATTCGCTTTCTTACTTCCATACCAATCATCGTATTCATCCAGTTTCAATCCCGAGTCATACATATCCGCCAATACGGCTGTGATTGCCTTCGGATTTTGCCAAATCAGATCCGGTGTGTTGACACCGCTGGTACTCTCACGGTTCAGATAATCGTCGCATCCCGTCCACAGGAAGATGGACGCTCCGCCTATCAATATATATTTCAGATAATTTCTATTCATTGTCTTTACAGGTTTTAGAAAGTTACATTTACGCCAAAGTTATACGTCTTCATCTGCGGATAGTAGCGTACACCACTGGAGTTACTCTCCGGATCGACATTTTTCATCAGTCCGTCACGCTTGGTGAAGGTCAGCAGATTGTTACAGTTAATATAAAAACGTACCCTGTCGATAGCAGCCTTTTTTGTCAAGACTTTAGGCAGTGTATATCCCAGTTCCAAAGTTTTCAGACGCAGGTAACTTGCGTTGTGCAATGACCATGAGTTGCCGGAACGGTTATCGGCAACACCTGCCACACGTGCGGCAGGCATATAGCCCGGAATCCATTTACTATAAGGGTCGGTCGGATCTTCCCGATGCCAACGGTCGGTCATGATAGCCAGTCCATTACCCAAACCTTGCTGGATAAACGGGTCGAGAATATCCCCGCTGACATAAATATCATGTCCCGCAGCTCCCTGAAAGAAGACAGTCAGGTCGAATCCTTTATATTCTCCGGACATATTCAAGCCGTAGTACATACGGGGTGTAGCACCATGTCCGAGCGGTTGCGTGTCGTTATCATCAATAATACCGTCACCATTGTAGTCTTCGAACTTCAAATCACCCGGCATCAGCGAACGGTTACCGTCCTTATCCTGAACCGGTGAGTTCAGAATCTCTTCAAAGGAAGCAAACTGTCCGATAACTTTCTTTCCCCAACGGATATCTTTGTAACGTCCGTTCGTATTATTACGCCAATTGTCATACATATTGGTGGAAGCCGCCCTCTCTACATAATCATACTTAATTCGGGTAGTGGAGAAGTTGGCCGACACATTGTAATTGAAATTGCCAATCCGGTTCTTATGTCCCACTACAATCTCGAATCCGGTATTGATGTCAGAGTTCAGATTTTCCTGCGGCATTGATTCTCCGAAAATAGTAGGCAGTGAGCCTACACGGGTAGCAGGCAAACCGGAACGGTTTCTACGGAACCAGTCGAATTCTACGGAAATCAGTCCTCTATGATAAGACGCTTCAAAGCCGATATTCATAATCTTCGATTCATACCAAGTCAGCCACGGGTTTGCCATACCTACCGTAGTCATGCCCGAAGTCACTCCATTACTGCCCATGATATAGCTTCCGTGAGACGTATATCCATCCAGATACTGGAAAGCATCGAAATCCCCTTCATCACCCACTTTGGCATACGAAGCACGGATTTTCAGGTTATCCATATCGGGTAACAGCTTTTTGAAAAAGGCTTCCTCTGAAACACGCCATCCCAAAGAAACACCCGGGAAGAATCCCCAACGATTGCCCGCGCGGAATTTATAAGTTCCGTCATAGCGGAAGTTGAATTCCACCAGATAGCGGTTAGAAAAATCGTAGTTCAAACGTCCCACCAGTCCAGCATGAGCCGTTTCCTGTGTCTTGCCGGAAGCTTCCTGATTCGTCTTATCCCCATAATCCAGGTCGGGAATCAACCCGATGGCAAAATCGCGTGTTCCGGTCACCCAGTTCTTTTTATCATTATACATTTCCCACACCAGCATAGCGCCGATGTTATGTTTCCCGGCGAATGTATTGTTATAGTTCATAGAGAACTGATAGGTCGGCTTGTCATAGTTCTCCAGTTTCGATTCCAAATGTGCGGTGTTAATCACTTTCTCTATATACTCCTCATTGGCATAATCATATGTATATTCCGAGAGGTCTTTCCGCCACGTTTTCCATTCCTTGTTTGTATAATCGTAAGCAACCAATGCTTTCGCCATCAACCCTTTAACCCAGGGAAGTTGCCAGGTGACAGCCAATGAGCTGTTAAATTCACGACGCAAACGGTCTTCGTAACCGCTGTCATCCGAACCGGATACATGCACGGGGTTCGCCATATCTCCTACGGCTCCCCAATAGTCCGGGTTATCATTGGCATACATGGAATAAGTAGGGATAGCCATTTGCGCCGAGCGGAACAGGTTATCGCCATTGTAAGGTTTCTTGCGGTTATCAAAGCGACCGCTCAAACGCAGTTCTACATTCAGTCCTTTGGCCACTTCCACGCTTAGGTTGGAACGGACATTGTAGCGTTGGTAATTCCAGTCGCCCGAACGGATGATACCACCCTGATCCATGTATCCGATGGACATATAATATTTCACCTTCTCCGTACCGCCTGTCAGACTCAAGTTATGTGAAGTTTGTGGAGCCGTGCTGCGCATCGTTTCATTCCACCAGTCTGTACCTGCCGTACCGTTCCGATAGGCTTCCAGTTGTTCCTGCGAATAAGCGGAAGCTCCGCGCCACGGGTTAGCATTATGAATCGCTTCATTATAGAGAGAAGCATACTCATAAGCATTCATCATTTCCGGATAACGGGTCACTTTTTGGAAACCCACATAGCCGTTATATTCTATCTTTACCTTCTGTTCCGTCCCTTTCTTGGTAGTGACCAGCAGAACGCCGTTTGAACCTTTGAAACCGTAGACGGCTGCGGCAGCATCTTTCAGGATAGAAATGGATTCGATGTCATTCGGGTCGAGCTGCGTATAGTCGCGTTCGATACCGTCTACAATCACCAGCATACTTCCATATCCGCGGATATCAACGGAAGCTCCGTCATCACCGGGGCTACCGCTACGCTGTACGGCACGCAAGCCCGGCAAACGTCCGGCAAGCATATTCGTCACACTGGGAGCTTTTACTTCCATCAGCTTATCCGAAGAAATGGCGGCCACCGAACCGGTTACGGAAGCTTTCTTCTGAATACCGTAACCTACCACCACTACTTCGTCCAATGTTTCCGTATCTTCCTGCAAGGTCACTTTCAGTCCGGACTGTCCGTTCACCTTTACTTCTGTTGTTTTATATCCGATGTAGGAAATCTGTAATACTCCGTTAGCGGGAACCGACAAGGTAAACTTACCATCCACATCGGTAATCGTCCCCACACCGGCAGCACCTTTCAGTTGTACCGAAGCTCCGATAACCGGTTCTCCGCCAGCATCAACAACCACACCTTTCACCGTGATATTCCGAACGGTCTGTTCGATACCCGATACCGAAGAGCTTTCCGCATATACCGTAAACGGTACGCACAGGAAAGTCCCTGCCATTAAAGCTGAAACAGTAGCTATCTTCAGCCGGTCGTTGAACGACTTTAAGACAACCGTGTTCATTTTACAAGCATGTTTCATAGATTAAATTAGTTATGTGTTTTAAGTTTCGAATCTATATCGCTATCACATATCGCTACTGCAACCTGCGAATCGGCACAGCCATAGTAGAGATATAATTTGTTTTTAAAGTAAGCCAGTCCCTCGATAAATACCGTTCCGTCCTTGTACTGACCGCTTTTTTCGAAAGCGGCTTCGGGCACAAAGAAAGGTTTGTCCAATCGGTCGAGCACCTTATAAGGGTCATTGGTATCGAACAGGAACTGCCCCGCACAATAAGCGCCTGCCGGATACGCAGGATCTCTTTCTTCCTTATATCCGTTCTTGCCATTGTATAGCAATACGATACCGTTTGCCGTCTTTATTGCAGGTGGCCCGCATTCCGTCAAGCGGCTGTCGAAATACCCACTGCGGGGTTTGGCTATTTCCCTTAGTTCGTTGTTTTCGTTCAGTACCGGAGTCCAGTCGGTCAGGTTGTCGGAAGTTGCGGCACATACCGCATTCTCTCCCCAGTACATAAAGTATTTGCCATCCACTTTCTCTATGACCAGTCTGCCATCTTTCACTCCGGTGACAAGAGAAGCCGATTTGCTTGCTATATTGGCAAAACGCCCGTTGTATGCTTTCGCAAAAGCGAGTCCGTGTTTTGTCCAGTTTTTCAAGTCCCTGGAAGTAGCCACCGCCAGGCGGGGAAGGTTGCGGTTCCAGGCAGTATAAAGCATAACGTACAGTCCGTCTTCCGTCATTGCCACACGCGGGTCTTCGCAACCGCCTTCCCATTCTATTTCCTTAAAACCGTCTTCGGAAGGAAATAATACCGGCGCGTCCGACCGGCTCATCATCACTCCGTCCGTACTTTCCGCATAGCCAATACGGGATGTTCTCTTTCCTATCCCCTGAGCCGAATTGTCTTCCGCGCGGTAGAGTACCACAATCTTCCCGTCTTTGACAGTTGCCGCCGGATTAAACGTGTCACTCTCTTCCCATCTTACCGTTTGCTTGCGCATCGGACATTGAAAAGTTGTCGGTTGCGGGGAAATCACCGGATTCACCCCTTCCGGACGAACAAAAGGGCCGAGTGCCCATTGTCCGCTCTGTTCTTCGACAGTTACGGATGCCTGTTTTTGACCGGAGCATCCAGCCAGTGTCATCATACCGAATAAATAGATTACAGATCTTAGTGTTATCATACGTCGTTTTTTTAATTTTTCAAATCAGTCGTTCATCGTTTTTCTGTCAGCAAAACTATCGCAGCCCCGTAACAATAGAGTGTACTATATTCTCAAAAGGGTATATAGGTGCTGTACAACATAAGAATTCATCCGTTTGCAATGGCGACTTAATGATTTTGGAATATTAGTGAACCGTTTGATTCTGTTTAATGATGTTCTGAGCCAATGGGTAGGCTATCAATTGCAAAGCTCCTACCAATATCAGCGCATATTTCAAGGCAAAATCCTGTGATATGGCAAAAGCAAGCACCATAAAAAGGATGAGTCCGAAAGCACGTCCCAGGAACAATCCGAATTCGTGACTTAAAATATAGGTGTATTCATTTCTTTTCTCGATTTTAACTACTGCGTCGATGGTCTGCATCATAATAGGATAATAAGGCAAATCGAACAAGGGCTGAAAGATTACCTTACAGAGGACAAAGATAATCACTCCGGTGGCTGAAAACAAGATTCCATTGAACAGAGTACCGATAAAAAAGACGAGTAACCCGGCTATAAATATCTTCGGGCGGTCTTCGGGTCTGGCAATGCGCCCCAGTACATAGACCAGGATAGCCGTCAGTGTGCCACTGATTCCCTGTATCAGCCCCAATACTCCTTCATCGCCTACCAATTTTAAAACCAGGATGGCAGGAGCAGTCACCAAAAATCCCTGTACCATTCCTTTCAGGGAAGCCAGCAACAGCATTTTCTTCCAAAGTGTACAGAACCGGAAATACAGAAAATTCTTCTGCACCGGATTGGCAAACTTGCCGCGCCACAAAACAGCTACGGCAAACAGAGTCACGACTATGCCCCCTACTGTCACCAAACGATAGGCTCCATTAATGTCAATCAGGCATCCCATGATTTCCTTGCCGTCTATCTGGCTGATAAATGCACCAATCAGCAAGGGAACAGTTATCGAAGTGATGGAGAAAAAGAAAGATTCCAGTCCGAAGAAATAGTTCCGGCTGTCATCGGTCGTATTGTTGAGAGTCAGCAGATAACGGTTAGTCCAAAAGAAGCCCGATGCAGCCCCGAGTACAAAACCTGCTATGCCCAATTCTACAAAGCCCAACGACTTTACCAGCATCATGGCAAACATTGACAATCCGCTCACTAATATTCCACCCGCATACAGTACTTTCACGCTGACATGCCGCAACAGGAAGCCGTTGACAAATGAAGTTGCCATGATACCGATATACATGAAAAGCTGATAGAAAGCTACAGAAACTGGTTCGCTCGTGTGACGCATCACATAAGCGCCCACAAATATCTCTACCACAGGAAGCACGAACGCGTAGAGCAGGTTAGTCATCAACAGTACACGCACATTAGGTGTCTGCTGTCTGAAGAATTGGTATTCTCTTTTAAGTTTATTCATTCCCTACCTTAATATATGTCATGACTTTAATGAACGAAGAATTTCTTCAATAGATAACTTCGCTCCGCAGATTACCTCGTCACTTGCACCATAGTAAATGGTCACTGTATCCCCCTCTACCAAATGACCGTTAGTGAAGACTACATTTCCGAAAAATCCAGTCTGCTCGTAGGGAGCAATCGGCTCCATTATAGGAGCTTTGCTTCGGGCGATAACCTTAGAGGGGTCGTTCAAATCAAGCAGAAGGGCTCCCAAGCAATAGCGGTTCTGATAATCTGCACCATGATAAATCTCCAGCCATCCTTCCTCTGTACGGATAGGCGCGGCACCTGCGCCCACACGGGCACAATCCCAACTATCGGGACGGGTGGTCGCAATACAACGGTGGTTGCCCCAATGCAAGCGGTCGGGAGATTCGGCAAGCCAGATATAGTTGCCACCCAGTTCGGGACTACTCGGACGATGCAGGGCAAGGTATTTTCCGTTTATTGTCTCTTCAAACAAGGCACAATCTTTATTATGAGGGGGAAAAATCATACCGTGACGAGTATAATTCTTCCAGTCACGAGTGTGAATCAGCCCCACGCCGACAGCAACCGAAGAGACTTCGGTAAACGTCAGGTAATAACCATCGGCAGTAGTGGCTACCCGACAATCTTCGATGCCGAAAGCTTCCAAAGCTCCCTGACCGAAAATAGGCGGATAATCCGGCTCTTCTTTAAAGTGGATGCCATCCTCGCTCGATACCAGCCGGAGATAAGACATGGTAGTCAGATAATTCTGTCCCGCATATCCTATCACACGAGGGTCAGAAGCATCCAGTTTCGGGTCATTTTCGTCAAAAGAGAGTACTTCTATCTTCCTTTCCTTATTATATACAGGAAAACTAATCACTCCCTGTTTCTGCACAGGGCGTTCGGCCACCCGCAACAATAACCATATTTTTCCATCGAAACGGAACACGCCGGGATTCAGGAAACAAGTAATTTCCATCCCTTCTATTCCCGGTTGTAAATCGGATGGTTTCAGTAACGGGTTCTGATGAAATCGTTTTGCAATATCCATTTTTAGATTATTAAATATGTGTTGTTTTTACTTCTCGTGGCAAAGCTACCCCACACGGTAACGGAAAGAGTGTACTATATTCTCAAAAGGGTATACAGGTGTTGTACAGCATATTTTTATCTTTGTTTTCTTATTTTTCCTCTCTATCTTTGCGATATGATTCTACGAAAACACCCATATTTCCGTTACATCTGCATCCTTATTTATTCATGCCTGATGCCCGCTTTATTACATTCGCAGAATGTAGTAAAACAGATTTCCAATGCGGACGGATTATCCAATAATTCGGTGAATTGCTTCCTCGAAGATTCGGAACATACGCTTTGGGTAGGGACATGGGACGGGCTGAATGCATACAACGGACGTAGCTTCAAAACCTATTCTTATAATAAGAGAGAGGCCGGTTCTATCAGCAACAACGTCATTTGGCAAATTATCGAGCAGAGCGATTCTATTCTGTGGGTGTCTACGGACTATGGAGTAAACCGATGGAAACGTTCCACGCAACAATTTACTCCTTATTATCTGGGTACACAGAATAACCCGCCGAAACAGGAGAAATCATTTCTGTTGGGCATCACTTCCGGCAAGCATATCATCTGCTACGTGAAAGAACAGGGCTTATTCTATTTTGACGACCGGAAACAGGAGTTTGTCTCATTGAAGAATGACCTTCCTGATGACATCAGAAACTTCGTTATTGATTCCAAAGACCAATTGTTTTTTCTCACAGGACATGGACAATTGTTACATTATCAACTGGGTATCCATAATTCCAGTCCCGAACTTTCTTTCAAGGAAGAAATCAAGCAACCTGTCCCTGTTTCCAATATTTATCTTTCCCAGGATTGCCTCATCATTCACAATGACCGGACGTTGACCGTTTCACAAGATAACCGCATATTGGATAGCATCGACATTCCTGAAAACAAGACTGTGTCACAAGCCATCTGCCACGGGGAATATCTTTTTATCAGCTTTATCGAAGGGGGATGTATCAGGTATAATCTCGAAAACGGGACTTCAACGAAGTTACCCCAACTACCGGCGAAGGCTTCTATTTTTACTATTTATATCGGTTCTCAGAATATCCTCTGGGTAGGTACGGACGGGCAAGGAATATTGGAAGTGTATGAACATACTTCTCCATTCCATACCGTAAAGACGGATTATCCGGTACGTTGTTTCTGCGAAGAAGACAACGGCAATATACTCGCAGGGACGAAAGGAGAAGGTATTCTTCTGCTCGACAAACAGGAGCGGAGCGTCAATCCCTATCTATCAACCGCCAACGGACTAATCTCCAATTCCGTTTATACCATCCGGAAAAATATGTCCGGGGATATATTTATCGGAACCGAAGGAGCAGGCATTAATTATATTCCACTCAACAGCGGTCAGGTGAAGAAGCTGAATATTCCCACCGGATTTCCGGTTTTCAGGGCTGTGTACAGTATCCTGTTTACTCATAATGATTCACTTTTATGGTTGGGCACTTCCGGTTACGGGCTTATCAAGTTAAGCCTGCAAAGGGACGGAAAAGCCTATAAAGTGACAGACATGAAACAATATAAATCTCCCGGCCCTTCTTCACCAAGCAATAATATTATCTATTCGGTTATTGCCGGATACAATGAGAATGAACTTTGGCTAGGCACGCGAGGGGGCGGAATCAATAAGTTCGATATTGCCTTCGAACGTTTCCGGCAGATTAATGAAATAGATTCCGGTTTGTCCCTGACTAACAATGACGTGATTTATCTGACTAAAGGAGATTCCACGAGTATCTGGATAGGTACAAGCTATGGACTTAACCGGTTGTTCCCGACAGCCAATCCCCCTTCTATCATCGAATATACGGATAATAACGGATTACCCAATAATACGATCCACGGTATCCTGAAAGATGAGAACGGGAATATTTGGGCAAGCACCAATCAAGGTATCTCCTTTATCGACCTGCCTTCGGGAAAGATTACTAACTATTCTTCGAGAAACGGACTGCAAAACGATGAATTCTCTGACGGAGCTATTTTTAAGGATAAAGCCGGATGGTTGTATTTCGGCGGTGTCAGCGGACTGAATTATTTCGACGAGAACAAGATACGATTGAGGGAACACGTCGCTTCGTTGAGCCTGAACAGTCTGAAAATAAACAATGCCAGTCAGAATATTTATGAACGGATTCGTAATCATACGCTCCGGTTGGATTATGACGAGCCTTATATCACATTGGGATTTGCCGCGCATGATTTTATCAATAATGAGAATTGTGAGTTCAGTTACCGTATTATTGACTTTGCCGACGAGTGGATTTATAATGAGAACAATTCAAATATAGTTATCACCAAACTGCCGCCGGGCAAATACAAACTGGAAGTAAAATGTACCAATGGTGACCGGGTATGGAGCAATCAAGTCTATTCGCTTCATCTGGACGTTGCCTATCCCTGGTGGCTCAGTACCACTGCTTTTATCATATACTTTATCCTGATTGCCATTGCTATCTATATCACGCAGTCCGTCATCAAAAACCGGATTCGGCTGAATCGTCAGATTCTACTGGAGCATATAGAAAAACAGAACCAACAACGTATCCACGAATCGAAACTGAACTTCTTCACGAATGTGGCACATGAGTTCTTCACTCCGCTGACGCTGATATATGGCCCGGCTCAGCACTTGCTGGAAAAGGCTGACCTAGACAGTTATACCAAAAGATATATCTACATTATCAAAAACAATGCCGACCGGATGCAGAAACTTATCAACGAACTGATGGAGTTCCGGAAAGCAGAATCGGGACATACGGCTATCTATGCGGAGAGAGTGGATATTCAGTTACTCGTTGATTATGTATCGGACAACTATACCGGCATAGCTGAAGAAAATAAGATAGACTTCAGTTTCAAAAGCAAAGAAGTATCATCTTTTACGACAGACCGGAATGCATTGGAAAAAATAATCTTCAATTTACTTTCCAACGCATTCAAATACACGCCGTCCGGCGGATATATCCGTGCCGAGATACGGCAGAATGTCGCTGACGGGACATTACATTTTCGCATACGCAATTCAGGCAAGGGACTGACTGAGAAACAAATGAGCGAGATATTCAGCCGGTTCAAGATTTTTGAGAGCAGTAACCTGAAACATGCGGGAAGTACCGGAGTCGGACTGAATCTGACCAAGAGCTTGACGGAGTTACTGGGTGGTGAAATCAATGTAAGAAGCGTATTGGGAGAATATGTAGAGTTCAATGTATCTCTGCCACCTATGCACGTGAATTCAGAAAAGGCAAGTCAGTCGGCAGAAGAGGAGACAGAAGCCGATGAAATGCTTTTCGCCCCTAAACAAAAGGAAATTAGTATATTGATTGTAGAAGATGAAAAGAATATTCGCGAACTGCTGAAAGATATTCTGCTCCCTTATTATCAGGTTCGGGAAGCGGCTGATGGAGAAGAGGCGCTGAAAGAAGTTGAACAGAAACAACCGGATATTATTATCAGCGATGTATTGATGCCCAAACTGGACGGCATCACCCTCACGGACATATTGAAATCCAATGAGCGAACAGCTCATATTCCGATTATCCATATCTCTGCCAAGAACTCCATCGAAGACCAGATTAACGCTTACAATCATGGAACGGACTTATATATTCCCAAACCTTTCCACCCGAGGCATGTATTGAGCGCGGTAGAGAATATGATTAATAAATACTCTCTAATGAAAGAATATTTCAAATCCGGCCGTTCCTCTCTCATCGTAAGAGACGGAATCTCCATGCACAAAGAGGATGAGTTGCTACTGGACAAGATTATCAAATTCATAGAAGATAATATTGACGACGAATCCATAAACCCGGATTCTCTCGCTGACTTTATTGGGGTAAGCAAAGCAGGACTGTACCGTAAGCTCAAAGAATTGACGGAAAAGACACCAAGCGAATTTGTCCGGACTATCCGCCTGGAATATGCAGCCGGCCTGTTAAAGACTACCAAACTTACCGTCACCGAGATTATGTATAAATCGGGCTTCTCGAACAAGTCTTATTTCTATCGGGAGTTTGCCAAGTTATACAACACTTCTCCCAAAGAATATAGAAGTGAACATACAAAAGAAAAAGATACTAAATAACCATCTAACAATAAAAACAATGAGAAAACTTTTTATTGTATTGGCGCTCTGCGGTGTGTCAATACTGAATGCGCAACAACTGAATGTTGCTTCTTACAATGTACGAAACAGTAACCCGAACGATGCCAAAACCGGAAACGGCTGGGAGCAACGTTGCCCAGTACTCAGCCAGTTAATCACCTTTCATGATTTCGACATATTCGGAGCGCAGGAAGTGAAACATAATCAACTGGAAGATATGCTGAATGCCTTGCCGCAATACAGTTATATAGGCGTAGGAAGGGATGACGGGAAAACGAAAGGGGAATATGCACCTGTCTTCTACCGAAAAGATAAATTCAAGCTACTCAAATCTGGAAATTTTTGGTTATCGGAAGATACCTCAAAGCCGAATAAGGGATGGGATGCAGCCTATACCCGTATCTGTACATGGGGAGAATTCAAAGATATTACAGGTAAGTTCAGATTTTGGTTCTTTAATCTGCACATGGATCATATCGGAGTAGTGGCACGTCGCGAAAGTGCCAAGCTGGTTATCAGCAAGATTAAAGAGATGTGTGGCAAAGAACCCGTCATACTTACAGGAGATTTCAATGTAGACCAGACCAGCGAAAGCTATCAAATACTTCATGAATCCGGAATATTATCAGACTCTTACGAAACAGCGCAATTGAGATATGCAACGAATGGAACATGTGCGGGATGGAATCCGGATACATATACTCCCAATCGTATCGACCATATTTTCGTTACTAAAAACTTTGTTGTTGAAAAGTACGGAGTACTGACGGACACTTACCGGATTAAGAATGAAGCTACCGGAAAGTATGAAGCACGTATCCCTTCAGACCATTTTCCAGTGAAGGCGGTATTGAAATATACCAAGTAAGCAAAGCAGAATTCGAAATGATAATATAAGCCTGTCAATGTTCTATTTTTAATATTTTGCAGGGAAATAGCTGGTTAGAAAATAACGAACCAGAAAATAAACTGCATAAATAAATGCATGAGCATACAAAAAGCAGCCTAATATTACATAAAACCAAACAGGATATGCATCTTTCTCTATTCGGAAACTGTTCATTGCTTTAAAACCAACGAGATGTTCCTCGGTGTGCATCGACTTGTTCCTCACCGGGGAAGCTATCGTTTCCCGGTGAGGAAGATAAAAATGAGCTATTAAGAAACATTTTCTATCTAGTTTATCATAATATATCGAAAAGGGAAAAACAATAAAATGATTAGTTATTCGGATATTTACTTTCCGAATAACTAAAATAATCAAGAATCTGTCACATTTCAAATAAAATATTCTCAAAACAGCAGAAATAGAGAATCACATAATTGCAAATGCTTGGCATCTTCCTGCTTTTCCTTACCAAACTGCGATTTACGTCCTTCTCCGATGATTAAATATTCCTTTTTTAAGAATCATCGTTTTTTAAGAGGACTACTGATTTATTCAAAAGGCTCTTTCAAACATAACGAATCACATTTCTGATACGAGTTTCGTGCGAAAACATTATCAATATAAAAACATCTGAAAACATAGACAGAAACAATTTCGATATTAATAATGCCAATCACTTGATACAGAAACCTTCCTTCTCTTTATTCTCCTTCCATAATATCCGGCTTTTAGGGTATTAATATTTGGCAACTGATAAATTATGACTTAATAAACAGGCTAGTAACAGACGAAAGAATAAGTTGAAAGAGCCAGCGGATACAGTCGAGGCAATTAGCTTGCCAACAGCCGCCCCGCCCTACTTAGTTAAAAAGCAACCATAATCTGCTCATTAATACCTTTATCAGGTATCCGCACACTACACATACCGTTTTCCTTATCCCAACTCCATAGTACGGATTCCGTATCATTCTCCAAATCTTCTTCCAACCGTTCCAGTCTGGCTTTCTTTATTTTCTTCCCTTGGACAGTTACCTCTTTGGGCACTTTCGCAGAATAAATACGGAATAGAAGATTTCTTGGACCGGGGACAGTGTAGCCTTTTCCTTCGCGGGCGAGAACAGTAAGTTCATAGCCATTCGACAAGGTTCGGCATACAATGGGAGTTTTTGCAAACTCGTCACGTTGGTATCCCAGGTCTTCTCCTTCGTCCTCGTAGAGAGTAAAATTCGCCTGTACACCTTCCTGTGCCGGAAAGATTTCAAAAGTCAGCGGATATACCGGCTTCTCATGGGTGTAGTTCATTACAGGCATTGTGGGGATGATTGAGCCTTGCTTTACAAACATTGGTATGGAAGACAAGGGAGCGTCAACGGTAGTCCATTGCTCACCGGTGTAGGCCGTCTGCTTGTTGTTATAGTCAATCCATGTACCTTCGGGCAGGTAGACGTTCTTTGTGCGGGCACCTTTCTTTACGACGGGAGCTATTAATAATTCACGGCCGAATAAGAATTGGTCATCCGTAGAGAAAGTTTCCGTATCCGCCGGATATTCAAGGAAAAGAGGACGCATGATAGGCAATCCCGTATCGTAAGCTTCGCGGGCGTAGGTATAGATATATGGTAGTAGACGATATTTGAGTTCGATAGCCGCTTTAGCGTTCTTTTCCGCTTCCGAACCGAATAGCCAGGGTTCTACTGCGTTATCCCCTTCGTGGTGAATACGGCTCAAAGGGTTGAAAGCACCGAATTGCACCCAACGGATATAAAGCTCCGCCATAGCGGGATAATCTTCGATGTCTCCGCAATAGCCTGTGATATCACAAGTGGAAAACGGGATTAGTCCCAAGCCGGCGGAAAGCATTACTGGAATCTGATTGGCTAGCTGTCCCCAACCTTGCAATACATCGTCCCCGTTGCCACAATCACCTGTCCAACCGAACGTATAGCGTTGTAATCCCGCATAGGCGGCACGGGTCATTTGGAAAACACGGCGGTTCGGGTTTCTCTTTTCAAATTGCTCTTTGACTACCTTGTTCCAGGTCAGTCCGTAGACGTTATGGATTTCATCGTGCATGCCCAAATGGTGCTGCATGACCAGACGTTCCGTTTGCTCTTCGTTACTCCAGGCAGGCTCGCCCATATCCGTCCAAAAGCCGGAGATGCCGTCGTCAACAGGTTTCTGTTGATAAGTTCCCCACCAGTCGGCTACGGCGGGTAAGGTGAAGTCCACCACACCGCAGTTACCACCCCAAGGCCAGGGCATATCGTAACTCTTGCCGGTCGTACTGTCCTTTACGAAATAACCCAGGCGATCTGCTTCTTCCCATTGCTTTTTATTGGCTTGGGAGATAACCGGGTCTTGGGATACGATTACTTTGAAGCCCATCCCTTTCAGGTCGGAAAGCATCTTCTTCGGGTTCTCATAGTTCCCTTTCCGCCATTCGAAGTCCTGCAAGTGTTCCGTCCAGCCGATGTCCTGATAGATAATGTCACAAGGGATTCCCCGCTTACGGTAGCCTTCGGCTATTTCGCGGCTTAACTTCTCGCTTGTCAACAAGCCACGGCATTGCGCAAAGCCCAACGCCCATTTCGGGGGCATGATAGGTTTGCCGGTCAGACCAGTATATTGGCTGATGATTTCTTTGTAGTCTTTGCCGAAGATAAAGTAATAAATCATCTCACCGTCCGGTGCTTCGAAACTGTAGTAATCACGACTTTCCGTACCGAATTTAAATTCCGTCTTATACGTATTATCCAGAAAAATGCCATACCGATAGCTGCTCATAAAGAAAGGGATACTTTTGTAAAGCGGGTCTTCCGCGACACTGTAACAAGGCTTGTCACTATTCCACATCTTATAAGACTCTCCGCGACGGTTCATCTTGCCCGCTTTCTCACCAAGACCGAAGAAATGCTCGTCACGGCGGAGAACCTTATATTCTACTTTCCTTGTTCCTTCACTCACATGTCCCTTGTCGGCATAGTCACTAAACAGGAGCTTCTGATACTTGTCGAATATCTGAAGGCTCATGGGGGATTTATTCACCCGGATGCGCAGCTTCGGGGTGAATATTTCGTAGCAGGCAGCCTGCTCGTCCACATGAATCGTGCCTACCTCTTCCAGTTCCTCATTAATGACGGCAAAAGAAGCGTTCTTTTGCTGAAACCGCCCATCGGGCGAGAAGTATATTTTTACTACGGAAGGGCTGCAAAGTTGCAGTTGCAAGGCAGCGCTGTCCGCCAGGTGAAAAGTCACCCGGCGTCCCTGCTGCGAGAAAGAAGTACATGCTTTCGCACCGTCAGTAGCCCAAAGCACTGAAAGGGGGAGAAAACAGGCTATCATCCATACTATTATCCTGTTCATACTTCTTTGGCTCTCCCTTACAATGGTTCCACTTCTGACTATTATCCTGTTTATACCTATTATTCTGTCCATATTATTCTGTTCATACTATTCTGCGCATGTTTTTCTGCGCATATTATCCTGTTGATATTCACAGTTTTCGCTTGTTTATTCGTATTCCACTACGAGCATTGTCCAATAACTCAATGACGGAAGCGTCACCTTTATCTCGTTCCCATCCTGCGTGAAGTCTAGTTTCCGGGATACTCCGAAACTTGCATCCGGTGAAGCCACCCAAACGGATTTTGCCGTACCTTTTACGTTTATCTTTGTCTGAGCCGACTCAATCAAAGAAGGCGCAGCCTGTGTTCCGTTAGAGTCACACCAGTCGAGATGCACGGCATTGGTATAGTTCAGGAAATGAATCACGTCCCTGTTGTCGAACCGTTTTCCGACAGTCGCTATCTGATTGCGGACGGGCGGCCATTGGTTAATAGTCATCTTTCCATCCATAGAAGAAACTGTAGCGCCATAGAATTCTCCGCCGTCACGCAAGAGGTTCTCATATCCGGTGATAAAGTCGTAGTAAGTAACCATCGCCTTCTTCAGTTCCCCTTTCATCGACAGATTGCTGTTAGGGAAATATTCGGTTGTCAGCATATGTTCGCCCAATTCGAGATGTGCACCGCCCCATGCATGGATAGCGGCATTTGCCATTAATACACCGGGCGTATTAAAGTAACCACGTCCCTCGCCGCCGAGCTTATAATTCATATAGGCAGCCAATACGGTTTTCTTTCCGTTCGACCATTTATCATTGTCCGTGATTATACCGGAAAGGATACTGAAGCCGTTATCAGCCGGTTTATCCCAAACTTCCGTATAGAGAAAGTCGACCGGAGAAGTGGCAATCAAGCCCTTTTGTCCATACTGCCCTACTGCGTTCATCACCAAAGACTTTTCCGGCTGCGCTTCTTTCATCGCTTTTATAAACGCGGGGAAAGTAGCCGCAAGGTCAACGGAGTTACCGTTATAATCGTATAAAGTTCCCCGTCCGCCCAACTGGTCAATCTGATAGCCGTCGAAATCAAAGACTTCATATACATCGTTGTTTTGCTGAACCATGTAATCTCTCCATTCCTGCAAAGCAGGATTCGTCAGATAAATGTTGCTCTTGAAAGGAGAGCCCAGCGGATGATAATCCTTGTTTCCATGGTTCCTGTCCTTGAACAGATACCAATTTTCCTTTACGCCATCATCGACAGCATCGTTCAAAGCTCCATAAGCAAGATTATAGAAAAGAGATTTCATCCCCCGCTTATGACCGGCATCAATATATCCCTGTACGGTAGAACGGTAACAATCACGGTTGATAATATCTTTCCATACGTCCATCGGAGAGGAAGGTGAACCCGCCAACGGCTTATGATGCTTGTAATGCCAGTCCTGATACTGCACATAGTTGATATGATGGCGGTTCAGGTTATCCATTACCTTGTTAATCTCCTTTTCGCTCATTTTGCCATATTCGGAGAGAAATCCGTTGCGCGGAAAACGTGCAGGGTCGGAAGACACATCAATGGCAATGCTGCCCAGAACAACCTCTTCGCCATTCTCTACTGTATATAAGTCGACCATATAACCTTTAAAGTCATCTGCCGGCGGATTCCAACTCCATGACTTTCCGGTGAGGGGAGTTTCGGAAAGCACCTTGTTGAGATGCTTGTACCGGATGGTCACTTGCCCTTCGGGCAGATTATTCAGAGAGAGCTGCACCGGTTCCCCCGGTTTGTAGGCAGCCTTATCGGTAGACAGCAGTACGGTGATATAGCCGTCTCCGTAAGTAATAGGATTGTGCGAAGGCTCGTCGTCGATACAACCGGCCAATGAAAAAGCCAGGATACAAGCCATTATATATTTCGTCAGTTTCATAATTCAATCTGTATTAATCGTTATTTCTTTTGAAAATGAATCTCCTTTTTATAGGTATTGATAGTAACCTTAAAGGTTCCGGCATTATTCATATACCATTTATTGTCGCCCTTATCAGAAGAGAGATAACATGAGCCTGTAAACTCATCATACACTCCTTTATTATCTTCTTCCGCAACAAAGAATAAACCACCGTAATCACCGAATTGGAGAGGAAACTTTATCTGTCCGGTTCCCAATTCTCCTTCATATACAAATTCATTCTTGTTAGAGTTGCTTTGTGTAAGTTCTTTCACATTCTCCCAGGCAAAATCTCCGGATACCGCTTCTCCCATTGCCCAAACCTTCTCGTAAACTACAATTTGTTCCACTGTCAAGTCCTGGCTACCGACATTGAATGTCACAGCATATTTACTTTTATACGTCTGCTTCTCTTCTGTCACCACTTCAGTCCCTTCTTTGTCTCTTGAAATCCGGAAAGTACCGTCCTGCAATTCTCCATTATAAGTGAAAAGCTCAGAAGCCGAATCATCTTTTGCCATGGCTATCGGCGTCTCTCCTGCCGCAGTTCCAATCATCCAAAATTCACTGTTATCCGGTTCTTCACCATCCAAATTGGTGATTTCAATATCCAATGTATTCAGATTTACTTTCACCCGATAGCTGGCACCACGCTTGATATTGAATTTATTATCCGGCCCGTCATTCTCATCCTGACGATAAATCAGTTTATTCTCATCACTTCCGTCCCTGCCAAACGAAGGATAGAAATCACTCTGCTGAGTCACAAATTTAAGTTCACCCGTTCCAAGCTCACCTTCCCAAACAAATCCGTTAGGTTCATCGGCTATCGGAGTCATCTTCGTAGCGTTATCAAGCGACCACTGTCCGGTAGTAGCCGAACCAATCATCCAAAGATTAGGATAAACCATCTCTCCGCCCAAATCCGTAATTTCAATATCCAGAGTACTCAGATTCAGCTTTATCCGATAATTACCCGGAGTGTTTATTATAAACTTTTCGTCCGGCTCATCATCATTCTCCCTATAAACGAGTTTATTCTCATCTTCACCATCTTTATTGAAGGAAGGAACAAAAGAAGTTTTCTGTAAGACAAATTTCAGTTCCCCGGATAGAAGTATGCCTTCCCAGATAAAACCATTAGGCTCATCTTCAATGGATTCCATCGGGGTAGCGCTATCCAGGCTCCATCCACCTGCGGTTGCTCCGCCAATCATCCATAGATTCAGATAACGTTCAATATAAGGTGTCACTTTGAATGTAACGACAGGAGAAATCCGGGTAAATGCTTCATGTCCCGATACAATAGCCGTCACGCGGGCTTCAAACTCCAATGTCTCATCTAAAGAACTATTCCATACTTCCGCCAGCAAATCATTCAACTCTTTATGATTAAATGCCAGGATACGGGAATCCGTTGCGCCTATGTCCTTCTTCAGTCCTCCTGCGAAGTTATTACCTCTCAAATCCATTTCGAGAGTATAGCTGATTCGGGAACTTGTTCCGTAATTACTGCCGGCAGTCCAGGCAAAATGAAAAGCTTCCCTGTCACTCATCAACTGGTTCAGCTCCACTATCTTGGATGAAACAGACAGCAATAAAGACTCACTCCCTTTATCTGTTTCCATTTCATCGGATGTACACGAATTAAATACAAAACCTGTCAATAAAATAATCAGGCCGATATATATCTTTGTTCTCATAATTCTTCTTTTTCAAAATTAATATCCGGGATTCTGTTTCAAATTTCCATTCGCTTCTATCTCCTTCAACGGTATAGGCATTAACAGGTGCTTTTCCGCTGCATTGGTTTTCCCGATAGAGTGAAGGAACTTCAAGGCATAGTTATCTTTCAGACGGACAAGGTCGAACCAGCGATCACCTTCGAAAGCCAGTTCCATACGGCGTTCGTGGATAATCTTTTCGCGCATCTGGTCTTGTGTCAGTCCTTCGATGTCCGCACGGTTAGTCAGTCCCGCACGCTTTCTCACTTCATACAAAGGAACTTCCGCATCAGTCGTCAGAGCTTGTTCGTTCAAAGCTTCCGCTTTCATCAACAATACGTCGGCATAGCGGAGCACCACAAAGTTGGCGGGACTTGTATTGAAATCCATAGAGATAGATTTCGGGACAAGGAACTTACGCAGGTTATATCCCGTAGTGGAATAAGACGACTGGTACTGCTTTCCGTCAAAGTCGGGACATCCCAGGTAAAGGATGGTCTTGTCTTTCCGGTTATCCCCCTCTTCGTATTGGCTGACAAACTCCGCTGTCGGCTGGTTCCATCCATAACCACCTGCTACCATATCCGAATTGCGAGGACCTGTAAATGTACTCAACCAGGAAGCCTGATTCTCATTGTCCCAGAAGTCATAACTGGTCTTGCCATAATACTGTACTTCAAACAATGATTCCGGACCGTTCTTCTTATTCGGATTGAAGTTGTCACTATAATCATCATTCAAGTGATAACCCAACTTCTGTATCTCGTCACAAAGACGCACAATCTCTGCGTACTCTTTTCCTTGGGTCAAGTATACTTTCGCCAGCAATCCCATAGCCGCACCTTTGGAAGCACGTCCCAAGTCGGAAGCGGAATAGGAAGCCCTGTCGGGAAGCAGGTTGACAGCCTCTTTCAAATCATCCTCTATCAGTTTATAAATATCTTCTTTAGAGGCACGGAAAGGCTTCAGATCATCGTCCGAAGTCTGCGGTTCTGTCAGCAAAGGCACTCCACCGAAAAGACGAACGAGAATAAAGTAATAGTGGGCGCGCAGGAATTTGGCTTCACCCAAACAACGGTTCTTCAAGCCTTGGTCGATATTCATGCCCGGCACGTTCTTGATAACGAAGTTGCAACGGAGAATTCCCGGGGAAGGGCCGCGCCATACATCCAGTACGCCGGCATTATCGGTAGTAGTGATGAAGTTAGCCAAGTCGGTAGTCTCAATACCATCCGTACCGCCACCCGCACCAACGATGCTGTTTCCGGCTACGATATCCAGCGTCCACATACGCATATTATACAGTTTCGGCCATTGAAGCGGCTGATAAGCACCGTTCACGGCTGCTATCGCATCTTCTTCCGCCTGAAAGCTCTTGGAAGTGTCGATGGAATCCCACGGTTCTTTATCCAGAAAGCCGTCACAGCTATTCAATGTCAAGCCCAACAAGAAACAAGGGAGTATATATCTGAACTTTTTCATATTTGTCAATCAATTAAAGGTTCTATATAAAAGTGGTTAGAAAGAAACAGATGCACCGAATGTAATATTACGGGCGATAGGATATACGTTGTTGTCATTTCCCGAACCGGAAATCTCCGGGTCGAGTCCTGTGTAACGGGTCAAGGTCAGCAAGTTCTGTCCTGAAACGAAGAAGCGTACAGAGGACATCGCCGCTTTCTTGCTCCATGCGGCAGGCAGGGTATATCCGAGAGTTACGTTCTTCAAGCGCAGGTATTTGCCGTCTTCTATAAAGCGGTTGGAAACACGTCCGTTCTTGTTCGGGTCACCGAATACGGCACGCGGCATACTGTTGCTTGTCCCTTCGCCACGCCAGCGGTCGAGAACGGTTGTCATTTGGTTCTGTGCCACGGACATGGCTTCCAAAGAAGCGCGGTTGGCATTATAGATTTTATTTCCCGCTGCCCCTTGCAGGAAGATTTCGAGGTCGAAGCCTTTCCAGGCAAATGAGTTGTTCATTGAGAAAATCCACGTCGGGGTGGGATTGCCGAGATACGTACGGTCTTTGTCGTTGATGACTCCGTCGTTATTCAAGTCCTTGAATTTAATATCTCCGGCAGAAGTGCGGTTGTAAGGGTCGTTTCCTTGTGTCTGAATGGCGTAACGGTCTACTTCTTCCTGTGTCTGGAAGATACCGTTCGTCACGTAACCGTAGAAAGAGCTGACCGGACGACCGACTGCATGGATATTATTATCGAAATACATCGGGACATCCCCATTCAGGCGGATAATCTCGTTCTTGTTATAAGAAGCGTTGAGAGACGTATTCCATGAGAACTCTCCTTCCAGATTGCGGGAGCTGACGGATACTTCAAAACCTTTGTTCCGCATTTGGCCTGCATTAATCTTGGGAACGTTGATGTCCGAATATCCGGTGGAGATAGGCACAACCATATTCACAAGCATATCATTCGTATTCTTGACATAAGCATCCAGACTCAGGTTGATACGGCTGTCTACCAAGGTCAGGTCGGCACCGATATTATATTGTTCCACTTCTTCCCAACGGACATTCGGGTTCGGCATTACCGAGGGCGCGATGGCATTCACCTGCGTACCATTGAAATTATATTGGATAGTCTGAATAGTAGACGCATACGCATAATTGCCCACACTTGCCTGATTACCAGTCAAGCCGTATCCTGCACGGATTTTCACATCGCTCAGCCAGAAACTCTTTTTAAAGAAAGGTTCTTCGGAAAGTCTCCAGGCAAGAGATACGGAAGGGAAGTTTGACCAACGGTTCTGCTTGCTAAAACGGGAAGAACCGTCGCGACGAATCGTAGCTGTCAACAGGTATTTATTGTCGTACGTATAGTTGAGACGTCCCAAGTAAGAGAGCAATGCCCAATCGCTGCCGTTACCGTTGACAGTCGGTTCAAGCGTACCATTATCCAATTGCTGGGCGGTGGGACTGATAAATCCCATAATAGAGCCGCTTAAATATTCGTATGTATTACTCTGGGCGGAAGAACCGACCATCACGGTCAATTGATGCTTTTCCGCAAAAGTCTTGTTGAAGGTCAGGGTGTTATCCCATAGTAAGGTAAGACTCTTGTTATATTTGCGGGAAGCATAGGATTCCGGTTGTGAAATCGGTTGCCAGTCATACTTGGGCGACCAGCCTTTATCATCCCAGAAGAGTGCCTGCACACCGACGATGGTTTTGAAAGTCAGCCATTCCCATGGTTTCACTTCGGCGTAGATATTACCCAGTACATTGAAACCTTTGGTAGCGGTGGAGTTAGTCATCATCTTTCCGATAGGGTTGGCAATGTCTCCTACGTACATCGGGAGTCCCACCGGCCCGGCCCATGAACCGTCGTCATTCTTGATGGCTTGCGTAGGTAGTGCCAACATGGTATTCTTGATGCTGTATTCTCCCTTTTGCTTGATGTCATGGTTCAGGGACAGTTTGTTTCCCATCTTCAGCCAGTTGTTAATCTGGGTATCCATATTGAACTGTACGGTGTAACGCTCATATTGAGTAGTGCGCACGATACCTTCTTGGTTAAAATAAGCGGCAGATACATAATAAGTCGTTTTATCATTTCCACCTGAATAGTTCAGTGAATAGTTTTGGGTGGCAGCCGTCTGAAAAAGTTCGTCTGTCCAGTTCGTTCCCCTGCCTAGTGAGGTGGGGTCTTCAAACAGCGGGTTCTGTGGCTGACCGTTGGCAGTCATCATTTCATTGTGAAGGGAAGCGAATTGGGTGGCATCCAGTAAATCCAGTGTGCGGATGGCTTTCTCAATACCGTAAGAGGCTTTGAAGTTAAAACGGGAAGCGTCCGATTTTCCTTTCTTTGTGGTGATGATAATCACTCCGTAAGCTCCGCGCGAGCCGTAAATAGCGGTGGCGGAAGCATCTTTCAATACATCTACCGTCTCCACGTCGTCCATATTAATCATGTTCAGGGGAACATCGGTCGGCACTCCGTCAATGACGAGCAACGGGTCGCTGTTGTTGATAGAGCCGATACCGCGAATCTTCATCGACACGTTATCGCCCGGCGCACCACTCGAAATCACCTGAAGTCCGGTGGCGCGTCCCTGCAAGGCAGCTCCGAGACTGGGGGACGGTTGTTTCATCAGGTCTTTGGAAGAAACGGAAGAGATGGCACCCGTCAGGTCGCTTTTCTTCATCATACCGTAACCGATTACTACGACTTCATCGAGAACTTCGGTATCTTCCTTCAATGTAATTGTAAGAGACGTTTTTCCGTTTACCGGAACGGTCTGGGTGGCATATCCGATAAAAGAAACGGTCAGCGTACTCTTAGGGGACACTTTCAGAGAAAAATTCCCGTCCATATCGGTAATCGTACCGTTCGTCGTACTTCCTTCCACTACACTGGCACCGATAACCGGCTCGCCCGTAGCATCTACGACATGTCCTTTTATTGAAATCTGTTGTGCGAATGCACCAAGAGATAGGAACAAGCCCCACATTATTAATAAGAGGCGGCGTTCAAAGCCTTTCGACTTCATGCTCTGTTTCATGTACATTAATTTAAAGTTAATATTAGGGTTACTTTTGTTTTTATTCGCTGCGTCATTTCCTGAATGACCGTGAAACAAAAGTATCCACATTTGATACTGCTTCTTTGAGCAGATAGCAAAAATATAGTGATTTATACAGTTTTCCACAGTATAAACCACTAAGAATAAGAGCGTTATAAAACAGCAGTCAGACTAAAAAAGTAGTAGTTTTCTTACTCTTCCACCTTCCCTATTTTCATTACTTTAGTTTCAAATTCATCTCTTTCTCCCAAAGCCTTGTTGCGGACACGTGTCCGGTAATTATAAATGGTAGTCACGGAGTAACGGAGGAATTGCGCTATTTTAGTGCTGTCCGTGATTCCCAATCGGATAAGGGCAAAGATGCGGAGTTCGGTGTTCAGCAGTTCTCCCGGTTTGGGTTGCATCGGTTCGGTAAGCAGGGCATTGAATTCGTCTACGAAGTTGGGAAAGAGTTGCAGGAAGGTCATGTCAAAGTTGGCATAGAACTCTTTCAGTTCTTCGTCGAGGAATTGGGAAGATTTTATGGCTTTATAAAGCTCTTCCACTCTGCCGGCAGCGGCAATCTTATTCAGGGAGCGGCGGTATAAGTCCATCTTATCCAGGTAAGCGGAACACTGATCCATATAACGGCCGATGTATTCTTCCTTGATATAGTTGGTTTCCGAAAGTGTGTGGTTCATCTCTTTCAGTTGCGAGTTGGAGTCATGCAGTTCTTCGTTCAGTTCTTGCAGGAGCGTGTTGGTATGAACGACTTCGCGACGGGCGGCGGCTACTTTCTTCATCTGCTTGTACACAAAGAGGATGGCTACCAATAGGAATACGGAAAGCAGGCTGATACAAATCAGAGAAGTCTTCATTTCCCGTTGCTGACGTTCCGTCTTTAACTGGTAGGCTTTGTCGATAATGGGAAAGACTTGCGAGATTTCCAGGGTACGAAGGCGGGCATTACAAAGGGTTGCATCTTCCAGTGAACATTTCAGATAGTTATAGGCACGGTCTATATCCCCGTCTTCGTAGACGAGCGAAGCGAGCTTCCGCAAAGAAACATACTCTTTTACTGCCGATTTCAGGTCTGCAATGGCTGAAAGAGCCAGGTAATGTTTTTGTCCTTTCTTATCGCCTTTCAAACGGTAGGCTTCCGAAAGCGTATAGGTTATCATGGCTTGTGCATGAGCATCCAAAGAGGGTCTCTTGTAGAAGTCCGCCAACATATGTATTGCCTGGTCATATTGTGCATGAACCGTGCATTTATCCGCCAGTACCAATACATGCCCCAAAGAATCGGATACATTAGTTTGCAGAAGAGAGTCGCGGTACAAGTCCGTCATGCGGTAATACTCTTTCTTGGCTTTTGCCGTGACGGCATAATCGCCCATCAACCCATAAATAGTGCGGTATAAATGATAATAATAGGAATACAGATAATCAGGCAAGGTTTTCTTGTCAATCTCGCCCAATAGTTCAAGCGCTTCTTTATACATTCCGGTGGTTCCCATCACTTCCGCCATATTCATGGCAGAATCATCCAGGTAATCCGATTTATTCAGACGGTGTGCCAAATCCTGTTTCCGCTGGGCGTAGACAAAAGACGAGTCCAGGTTATAAGCCCGGTATTCATCGAAAAGACGTCCACAGAATCCATATCGCTGTTCGTCGGAAGCAGCTTCGGACAGTAACTTTTTCAAGTCGGCAATACGTGTTTCCTTTTCTGCCCCATAAGTCTGGCGGTTCTTAATGATACCATCAATCTCGCGGAGTAACGCATCGGTACTCTTATCATCTTTCGCACAAAGCAAGCCGGGAAGGATTATTGCCACAAGGATAAAAATAACTTTTTTCATAGTGCCGTATGTATTATATATTGCAAAGATAAAAGTCTTTCAGAAACTTTCTGCTTTCAAACAAAAGATTGTAGTTATATAAATCATAATTTACCCTTGCGGATAGTTTTCGGAAATAATAAGCTGATAAATATTTGGCACGACACTGTGAATCGGCTATCTTTACACACACTATTACAAAATGTTATGCATATGCAAGATATTATCAACGGACGTTGCGGTTGGTGCGGAACTGACGAACTGTATGTGAAATACCACGACCAGGAGTGGGGAAAATTGGTGACTGACGATAAGACGCTGTTCGAGTTTCTTGTGTTGGAGAGCGCCCAAGCCGGATTGAGTTGGATAACTATCCTTAAGAAGCGTGAGGGATATCGCAAAGCCTTTTGTGATTTCGATGCCACGCTGGTAGCGCAAATGACCGATGAAGACGTGGAACGGTTGATGCAGTTTGACGGCATTGTGAGAAACCGCCTGAAAATCAAATCGACCATCACCAATGCCAGGCAATTCCTCGCCCTGCAAAAGGAGTTCGGTAGTTTTTATAACTACACACTGACATTCTTTCCCGACGGAAAACCGATTGTCAATACTTTCCGTTCATTGAGCGAGATTCCCGTGTCGTCCCCCGAATCCGATGCCATGAGTAAGGATATGAAAAAACGAGGGTTCAAATTCTTCGGTTCTACGATTTGTTACGCCCACTTGCAGGCTTCAGGGTTTATCAATGACCATTTGACGGACTGCACTTGCCGGGCAAAATAAAAAGCTGCGCCTGTTTTCCTGATAAGATACGGGATAGATTGCAATAAACAGAGTCCAAAGAAACGCACCCCAAAAGTCTGATAAGAACTTTCAGGGTGCATCTCAACATAGACTAACCTTTATAAATACAGAATTTTATTCTGACACACAAATCAACGGAGAATAACCGGCATCATCTCCCTGCAAAAATACCAGACGATAATAGTGTACCTTGGCATTATCCCTGCCTGCATCCATATAACTATTTGTCGGTGCATCAACAGAAGCAATCTCCTCCCAATTCCACAAATCAGCAGAATGCAAAATCCGGATACTTCCCGATGCCGTACTTTTCCATGATATGTTCACTTCCTGTCCCCGTGCTCCAAAACGGGCGGTAATATCTTCCGGAGCCGGCAACCGACGGGTCTTGCACCACAAAGCACGACCAACCATAGGTAAATTACCCGGCAGCTTACCCTTGTTAATCTCCAATACCTTCTCATACCAATCCTTCCGGATATCAGCCAGTTGCATATGGTCGTCGCGTACATAGTTATCCATATATTTGCCTTCGTAAGCACCGTTGATACGTCCGGGGAAACGTCCCTGGTCATCTTTCGTACAAAATACAATATCAAACATCGTATTAGCCAACCGCTCCATGGTTTCATCAATATACGGATGACGACCACTCAGATAGATATTATAAATCACATTCGCTACCAGCGAGGCATGGTTCAAGTCTTCCGCATGCTTCACCTTGTCGGCTACTTTAGAATAACGCCATTGCAGACAAGTGGATCCGGCATTAGAGGTTACCGTCCACGAATCCTTGATAAAGAATTCCAGATTGCCACGCACCACCCGGTCGTATAAAGCAGCCTTTGAGGCATTGCCCAGGATTTCGTGGCATTGTGCCATATACGTCAAGCCGTCACAAGCCATCAAAGCTTGATTCCAAGCGATAGGTTCGATAAGGGCAGTGCTGTTTCTGCGATAAAAAACCAAGTCTCCTGAATGAACGAACCTCGTCAACCAATTATCATAAATTTCATCACACATACGCAGGTATGTCTCCGCGCGTTTCTTGTAGGTTGTACCATAATAATAACGGTCGTTGGCAGCTACCCGCTGGTTCCAGATAGAAGGGGTCTGCAAAATAAGGCGTGCACAATATGCAATACGTGCCAACACCGCTCCCTGTTCCACCGCTCCGTCAACCTTTTCCTCATCCGCTCCGGTAGAAGGCCAGATGTCATTCGGTTCACCTGTCCATCTCACGATACGGAAGTCCCCACCGGGTTGTCCGTTACGGGTATAAAGCGCGGCATCGGCATACTCAATCACCCGGTTCAGGAAAGTCAGGTCATACGTTATCTCAAACAGGCGGGTGCAGGCCCCCATGCTCTTGCCCAAGGTACGGAACACCCATGTATTGTCATATTGGGGAGTTACCGGTACCTGCAAGGCGGAATTATACATCATATAGCCCTTGAAAGCATCAAGTTCCTCTGTGGTCAACATTCCTTTTGCGGTCAGTACCAACCTGTTAACCGATTTGATGCCATCACCATAATTATAATGTTTATAAGACCGTTCTTTGTCTTTCCCGTTTGAAGAGGCAGCTATTTGAAGCCGGTTATTCTCTATCTTGAACTTCCGCACATCATCATTATCATAATAAAGCATATCGCCCTTTGTCTCATAAGTGCCAATATGTTCTGTTTGCAAACGGTCGCCCGTCACCGAATAGACCTCCTGACGATAGGAAAAATCGCTGTCAAAGGTCAAATGACGCTCCTGCCCGTTCTCCAAGTCATCGGCATCTTCCTCTATCCATATACCATCCACCGGATTCACAGCCGGAGCCACCGGCTTGACAAACACCGGCGGTTCCTCCACCTTTTCATCGTCACTGCACGAACAAAATAATAATCCGCCCAGCAATATGGCACCAAGATTGAAACACATAGTCTTACAGTTCATTCTGTGAAAGAGAGAATTTGAAAATATTTTCATAATCAGAATGTTTTCATTCAGTTTGTCATAAATCTCCAGGTAACTTTGCCTATATTATCGGGATACCCTTTCTCCGCCTTACTGATACTTCCTTTCCATTTACCATTGGAAGTGCGGCTGACAGTAATAGAACGCCAGGAGTACATACCGTTCTCGTAGTCGAAAGTTTCCCCGTCGTCGTCATACAGACGATAGTCGCCTGCCTTCATACCGTAATGACGAATTTCAAGATTTATCTTCTCTCCTGCCTTAGGAGCGTGTAGCATCGGTTCCATCATAGGAATGACGGCCCCATCTTTTACATATACCGGAATACGTTCCAATCCCGGCTTCACCGTTATCACTTCTCCATTGCCCGCATACTCACCCGTGTAGAAGTCGTACCAATTACCTTCCGGCAATACTACCGTACGCTGGGTCTCCCCCTTGAACATCGGTGCCACCAGCAGATATTCCCCTGCCATATACTGGTCTTTCACTTCTTTACCCACTGCCTCCAGATAAGGATTATCTTCCAGATTCTTATTCTTAACCTCCTCTCCGTAAGTCTGTTTGCCGGACTCAAACCCGGGTTCGAGGTTCATTGCCCGGAAAGGCGGTGTCCCTTCAAAGCGGTATTTGGCAAACTCACTATACCAGTATGGCATCATCTGCATACGCAGCAAAGCATATTCCCTGACCTGCTCCGCCACCTCAGGAAATGTCCATGGTTTGGTGCCGCTTGCCCAGGCGTTTATCATCGCCATCGGTGAGAATACCACCGACTGGAAACGGCGTAACCAGTCCTCGCCACTTTTCGAGCTACGTACTTCCGGTGTCCAAAGCACTCCGCTAAAACCGGAGTTAATCAATGCGGTAATAAAGTCACGGTGACTGTAATAATCGTTGTAAAGCACATACGGGAACGAGCTTCCGCCACCATTGGAAGCGCGTACCAAACCGAAAGTGCGTTGATTGCGCTTCTTATAAATATCAGCAGTCATACGCTGTACCCATAAGCCATAGGTCTGACGCATCTGCTCGGCAGACAAGCCGGAAGGGAATGTAGCTACATCCGGCCATATATAACGGTCGTATCCGTCCACCTCATCTATTTTATATCCGCTGACTCCTATGCCAATATGTTCCTTTTCCAGTTTGTCCATCCAGATGCGACGCGCCTGCTCCATCCCCCAATCCGGCACGATGCCGCACCACACTGTATGAGAACCGGTATATGGATATATATCCTTATAAATCCCCGAAGCGGGAGACACATACGGATTCGTCCACAGGTTGATACGTATTCCTTTTTGTTTCATCCGGTCGACAAATGCACCCGGTTCCGGAAAACGCCCTTTATCCCATTCAAATGAACAAGGATAAGCCTTACTCTGCCAGCCGGGCTCCAATCCGATAAAATCCAGCGGATACCCTCTTCTCTCAAACTCTTCCGCCTCCTTTTGCACCTTGTCCGCATCATACAGCTTCTGTGTCCGTTGCGTAAATCCCAGTCCCCAACGGGGCGGCAATGTCCCGCCGCCGCATAATAAATTATAGCGGCGTATCGCATCCAACGGAGTGGGACCTGCAAACAGGTAAACCTCTACGCCTTCGGCAGGTATCAGGATTTCAACCGCATCGGAGTATTGTTGAGAACTCCAGCTTTTGTCCGTGTTCCGGTCTTTGGCTACCGGCTTCTCCGGGCTGTCCTTGCGGGCTGCCGAACCGGCATAAACCGTCAGATAACGCGCAGAGTTAATAAACACACCATACCCCGCACTGGATACGTAGAAAGGCACAGGTGCATGAGTACGCCCCGTATCTTTTCCGCCATAATGGTCAACATGCAGATTCAGAATCTTCCCGCGCTGATGCACCGTCTGGAAGTTCAGTCCGAAACCATACAGTTGTTCTTCCTTGCGGAGCGGCAAACGCAGTATCGTCTTACCCGCTTCAATCCTGCTGACAACCTGACCCGCCAAACCGGGCAGTCCGGCTTCCGGCAACCGCTTGAATCCTTCCTTCAAAGGGGCAGCACCCGAAACTCCCAACAATGAATACGCTTCGGGCTTTCCTACAATCCCTTTCCATACTCCCGGTTCCACTTGTTGCCACTGAATCTGCCCGTTTGCTGTAACTAAAGCCAGCCAGCAGACTATAATACTTATCAGTCTTTTTATTTTCATGATATTTTCAAGATTAAGTTACTCCATTTCCCAATCAAGTACTACCACCTATTTATTAATTAGATGGCAAAATCCAATAACAGGATTTCTTTCGGACGAAGCGTCAAGGAGAGAACATCCCCGTAATGATACTCCTCACGGACAGTCTGCGGCTTATCCCCCAATACGGAAGAAACCCGGTAAGCTTTCTTCATGCCCGGCATCAAACCCGCCTTGCGGTCTAAGGTTATCTTGTATTCACGTTGTTCTTCCGAAGGGTTATGAACGGAGATATATCCCTGTTTCTCATTCCACGCCGTGTAACCATATACTTCCGCCTTTCGGGGATTTCCGCCATGCATCCTCACCCGCTTGAATGCAGGAAATGCCTGATAAGACCATTTCAGGCCTTCTGCCAGTACATCCCAGTCAGTAGCAGACAAGCTGTCTGTTTTCAAGTAAAGCTCGACAAATCCTGTTCCGCGGCTCAGGTTCATAAAGAGATAATCCTTAAAGCTCTTACGGTCTTCGTTGGCAGTAACCTTTTTGGGTTCATGGTTGAAGATAGAGTTCATCGGGAATTTAGTGTTCTCCTGTTGCCAAATCTGATGGTACACATGGTCACGATAGACCAGTTCTCCCGTACGGTCTTTGCCTTTGGCAGCGTCTCCGGCATTAATCAGCCATACGACATCAACATACGACAGCCACCACGGACTCAGATAGGCCGCATTGGTGATAGCAATAAAAATATCCGGATTCACCTTGTGCAAGCCATCAAAGATTTTCATCAGCCGTTCTGTGCCCGCTACCAGATAGTAGCTTTTCAACTCATCATATTTCGGGTCGTTAAGCCGCTCGTCACTGGTAGAGAAACCTTCCAATCCCAGTTGAGGCATCGCAGCCGTTCCCCGTCCCTGCAACTCGAAGTCGCGGATATTGAGGTGACCGAACAGCCCGTCAAACTTAAAATAAGAAACCCCATGCCGCGCCAAGTCAAGCACACGGTCTTCCAGTCTGCCCATATACTTCTCTCCGGTCATGGACATACCATAAGAAAGAGCCTCAAAACCATATCCACCCATTCTTTCCACCATCGGACGCGCTCCGAAGATAGATGCCGGACTTAGCCAGATTCCCAAAGTGGAACCCGCTTTCAATACTTCTTGCCGGCTATCCCTGAAGTAAGGGGCAAACTTACGATTAATCTTCCAGACGGTATCAGCCCAGGTCACATGCTTGCTTTTATCCTGCCAACCGTCATCAATCACATAGGCATTGAGAGGACGGCAGCCACGACGAGTCACCAATTCTTCATGCACCTTGCGGAGACTTTTGGCAAATGTCTCCTTCGACACCCGGTTGCCATAATCAAACCAACTGTTGTACTGCACCTGCAAACGGGCAGGACGACGACGGATACGGTCGATATAATAGAAGAACGTATCATCAATAAAGTTCTTGTCATCGGCTACTCCCACCACGCCCCGGTAAGTAGTGTAACGCTCTTTCGGCAGCAAATCCTTGCCACGAAGATAACCGCAGGTTATCGTACTTCCCTCTTCAACCGTATTGAAAGCTCCCGGAAATTCCATGCCCCAAAATGTGGCTGTAGCTGTCGTATATACCGGCTGCCCCAGTCCCGGCTTCCATCCGCCGGATTTCCGCGCCGTTATCAACTTCAACTTATAATTCTGAAATGCGTCCTCAAAAGCAATGGATTCCACATCTATCTTTTCCAGCGTCACTTTCTTCCCGGAAACAATCTCCAGATACTTATGCCCATAGAAATTATCTTCCGCGAGTTCATAACAGACATCGACAGCAAGGGCGTGAACCTTGTTCTTGAGATGGAAACGATAGCTGCGCACAGAAGAAGTGAATTTCTTGTCCACAGACGCTACTACAAAATCTTTTGCGGTCAGAATCTTGTCCGTACCTTCCTTATCCGTCCCCTCGGAGATTCGTAGGGCAAACTCCTGACAAGAAACCGGAACCAAATTGGCTCCGGCTTGCTTGTTGACTATTTGCCTGGTCGACAGGACACCGTCTATGACGACCAGTGTCCGCGACATATAAGAATTCTCCAGCACATATACCTTTTCTCCGGCATGAACAAACCCTAACGAAGAACAGACAGCCCAAAGAACTCCCGCTACAAATATTCTTTTTACCATACTGACATTTATTTACCGATGGCTGTTGCCCAGTTATCTGCAAAGCGGAAACCTCCCACAGCCCCTTTATAGTTCCGACGATAATTGTAAGAGATACCTTTGATACCATGTTTCAACTCACCTTCGGCAGCTTTTGCAGTTGCTACCGGTTTAGGTTCTTCCTTTGTCAATTCCGGATTAACAAACAAGGATACTTCCTGATTGTCACAGTCCACTTTCAGTACCACCAAGTTTGTTTTACGGAAATCAAAACCTCCTACTCCTTCAGTCGCCTCAGGAGTTTTACGAACTCCCACGCCGAATTTAAGTTTGCCGTTGTCATCTCGCCCGATGAATACTTTACCTCTATTATTGTTACCGAAATAATTAATATCCAATGCTACTATATCTACAAAGCCGGAAGCTCCCAGTTTTTCCACATTCATCAAAAAAGCCAGGTAATAAACTCCCTTGTTATACTGGCCATTATTGCGTGTCAACGAATAGACGCTAAACCGACGACCTTTCTCCGCACCTGTAGGGTAACCACTCATGTGGATGGCTGCACCCGTCTCCGGATAACCTTCGTAAGTCAATCCTTTCGTCACTTTAGGTCCTTCAGCTCCTGCAAACGGCTGTGCATAGAAAGCACCCATCCAAGTGTTTTCCCGAATCGGGGCGTTCTTCTCTTCGTAAGTACCCTTTTCCAACTGCTGTCCGGGCTTGTAGTCTTTCAAAAACTCATTCTTCAATACTTGTGCATTGGCTGCCAATGCTGCCACAGCGAATGCGGCTAATAATACTACTTTTTTCATGGTTGTTCTATATTTTAATTATGATTATTCTCCACTATATTCACTATATTTCTCATCCGCTCCTTTTGGGAAATAAAGATCCACATTCACATATTTACCATCAAAATCTGCGTTATTCAGTTTTATGATACCGATAACAAGAGGATTATTACCAGCATCTACAAGTGCTATCAGACCAAGGTCACCAATATTGATACAGTCTTTTGCCGTAGGGGCCACTACTCCATCCACTTCTTTATAGCTCAAAGTTGATGTAAATGCTGTTTTAATATCCGCCTTAATCTTCTCAGTACTTAGCGGCTCTGTTTCAAAAGTTCCATCATCTATTTTCTGCATATATTCCGCAACTCCGGCAGTTGTACGCGGTAATCCCATAAATCTTACCCTCCAACCATTCTTAGCAACCGTTTCTTCACCACAAAGAACCTTAGCACCGAAATTACCGCCATTACTAAAAGATGTCTCCATTCGCAATAATTTCGTAGTTACTTCATTTTGTGTTTTATTACTAAAATTCATATTCAGATGGATATCTTTACGATTATCCGCAAAGTCACAGAGAGTATAAGAACGCCCCGTTGTACCACTTAAGAATTTTGCGTCATGCCCTTCTCTTGTATCATCCAACGCATACATTACCAAATTTTTCCAAATATAGGTAGCCAGCACTTTAACCTCGAAATCATCTCTAATCTCTTTTACCCCATTGCCTTGCCAGAATTTAATAGAAATCTTATTACCAGTACTTGCTTCAGTAACAGTACCCGGAAGTGAACAAGTCAGCTTCGTTTTATCCTCAGACAGCTTAGCAGTAATCTCCGTTTCATTGAACAGTACCTTCTCTATCTTATCCAAATTTGTTCCTGTTATATCAAATTCGTCTCCAAGCATAATTTTTGCCGGACATTCCACATTTTCCGGTTGGACTTTCTTTGCAGCAAACTTATCAGAAGATTCACTTCTTCTTCCTTCCGCCACATTATCTTCCGCTCCATAACGATACACCAAAGTGATTGTCACAGGTTCTTCCTCTTCATAATAAGGAACTGTCACTTTTAATACCGTACTGTTTGAGTTCTCTTTATCTATAACAGCCTCTGTTGTGCCGAAAATCACCTTTTCCACCAAGTGCAGGTCTGTTCCTGTCAGTGAAATCTGGTCGAAGAAGTCAGCATCGATAGACGATACGGCATCCAGTTTCGGTGCACGAGGAGTTACCGTAAAGCTCTTCTGGGTATCCATCTTTACAGACTCGTTGTCCTCATTCGTATACTCCAGGAAAATATTCACAGCATCCGTTGTGTCATAATAAGGAACTTCCACTTTCAGTTCCGTTCCCGAAGCGCCCTCAACAGCTCTGGTAGCCTCATCCTCTCTGATAATCCTTGCTTCTACAGTGCCAAAAAACACTTTCTCCACTATATCCAGATTTTCACCTTCCAGCGTAATAATATCCCAATAGCTAACATTATCCTGAGGTACTACAGTCAGCGATGGTGTCTGAAATACTGCGTCTACTACAAACTCACTGACCGTTTCGACAGTTCCATACGGAGTCGTGACTTTAATCTTGCCACCTGTTACCTCTTCCGTAGTTACCACTTTTATTTCAGTATCCGTAGCCTCACCTGTAAGTTCCACTTGCTTGCCACCTATCGTCACTTCGTTGGCTTCCTTCAGCCCAGTACCTGTAATCGTGATTGTCACTCCCGGCACTCCGTGAGGTGGAACAAAGTCTGTAATAGTAGGTGCAGCCGGAGCCGGCTCTTCCGGCGCTCCGTCTTCCTTGTCATCACTACATGCTACTGCGAACATCAATACGCTGATAATAATTGAAGTCCATTTGCTTATCTCTTTTATTATATCTTTCATTGTTTTCATGTTCTTATCTTTAAAAATCTGTTTTTAGTTCCCAATGCTTTTCGGAACCATTATTTTTTCTGGAAATAGAAATCGAGCGTCATCGTGCCATTCGCATCGGCAGCGGAAGTTCTGCTCACACTAATCAATCTCACAAAACCTATCTGAAGTACCTCTTTATACTCCTTGTCTGTAACCATCACCAGATTAATGCCACCAATCGTAATACCTTCATCATTACTTGCGTTATATGGCAAACCACCAGTTCCACCACTCGTATCATCTTCCGCTTTATGACGAATAACCTGTTTCTTTGTGCTATATGACAATCCAGCCTCGGCTGCCGTCTCTGCATCAAAATACTCCAACGTACCTTCATTAATCATCTTTATGAATTTGGCATCCGCTTCATTGTTCTCTTTCAGTTTACGGAACCGCATGGGTACCCCGTTTGCTCCCGAAATTTGATTTCCGTTACAAGTCCATCGTTTATCCAACAAGCCGCCGTCTTTCGGATAAAGCGATCCAAGGTTCAAGCCGTTAGCCCCAGGATATAATGCCAGATGAATCTTATTTGCATTCACTTCAAACTCACAAGGGGTATATGACAAGCCTGTAATACCGCTAAAGAAATTTACATTCGGATGTGTAGGCCCATACAACGTTACACTTCTCCATACATAACAAGGTGACTCTTGCAGACGGATGTTACCGGCAACATCCTGCATGTTTCCATCAAAATAGACAATCTCTACCTTAGCACTTTCATTAACCTCACAATCAGCCGGTACCAGACAAACTAACTTCGTCGGTGTAACCGACTCGATAGCCAGTTCGCGACCTTCCAGTAAGACTTTCTCAACTACTTGCAGATTAGTTCCTTCAATTTCAAAAGTATTTCCTATAAATGCTTTTTCGGAAACAGAAGTAACAGACGGAGCAGATGCGTTCAACGTAAAGGCATTTTCAATTACCAGCTCCGTGGGTTCTATACCATAATTATACTTAAAAATAAGGTCTACCGCCCCATCAGCTTTATAATAAGGAACAATAATCTCTATCTTTTCATCCGATTGCAATTCAAAGTTCGCTTTTTTGACAGACGTTTCCGTCCCAAAGGCAATCTCATTTACCAAGTCCAGATTCTCACCTTTAATAACCATTGCAGCAAAAACACCGGCTTCACTCGGATATTCCGTCACTTTCGGTCTAAGATATTCAATTATAAAATCTTCGTCAGCCACAGCCTTACCGTAAGGACTGGTCACTTCTATTTTTCCGGAAAGATTGTCTTTAGTAATCTCCGCCATTACCAATGTACGGTTCACACGGATGACATTCGCTTCCACACCACCAATCTTGATGGTAGTCACATCCCTCAAATGCGTACCCGTAATGCTGACCATTGTTCCGATTTGCCCTACCTTAGGAGTGAACCCCGTAATTTCCGGTGGAGTAGTATCCAAAGGATCTACATTCAACGTTTCATGACAAGATGTTGCAAACATCAATATGCCTGCTATTACGGAAACCCATCCCATCATTCTTTTATTTATCTTCATCATGTCTTTCAAGTCTTTAAGTTTATATATGCCACTCTCTATTAATAACCGACATTCTGTGTCGCATTCGGAGCTGAAATCATCACATTATAAGGAATGGGCAACAGCAACTGCCAGTTCTCCAATTTAGGATTCGGTACATATGTATTATACTTTTCATTGCCATAATAATCACTCTTGCTACCACTACTTTGATTTCGTGTCTGCTCCGTCCGCAAGTGGTTTTCCATTACTTCGATGAACTGGTTCGTACGCACCAAATCAAAGAATCTCTGGTTCTCCATCGCAAATTCCAATCTTCTTTCTCTCGCCATCGCCGCACGATACTCCACACGATTAGCAGGAGTTATCGCCTCCAGTCCGGCACGCTCACGGATATCATTCAAATACCTGTTCGCTATATCTGTCGGTCCGTTCAGTTCATTCTCGATCTCTCCCAACATCAGCAACACATCGGCAAAGCGAAGAATCGGCCAGTCATTTTCCGCATCATAACGTACAGTCACCTGAGAATAGTATTTCCTCACCCAGCCGACATGCTGAAGAACTCCCAACTTACTGGTCCAGGTTTCACTCAGAACCACATCCTTGCGCTGGTCTCCCGCTTCCGCTTTATAAGCATCAATCAAGTCCTCAGTCGGGCAGTTATAGCTGCTCCCACTTCCATAAATCACTGCATCCTCACTTGCCGAGGGAGCGAAATAATTGGCAAACGGAGCACCCAATCCCTTACCACCGGCAGCATAACGACACACAAATATCATCTCTTTATTCATCTCATTGGCCGTACTGAATACATTTGCATACACGCTACCCATCAGTCCGGCATCCAACAACAGTCCGTATCCGCTATTCTCCTTCACATCTTCCAGCAATGTTTTTGCCTGTTGGAGCATTTTCGTAACTTTCCCATTATTGGAAAGCGTCAGATAGACTTTGGCCAACAAAGTTTTTGCTGCCCATTGATCTGCACGCCCTAAATTTTCATCATCGTACTTTTCCGGCAATTCCGCAGCAGCAAACTTCAAATCTTCCTCAATAAAAGTATATATCTCCTCTCTCGAAGTACGTTCTGCCTGCTTGGCAACTTCCGGAGAGATTCGCTCGCTCACCAAAAATACAGGACCATAAAGGCGAACCAGATTAAAATAGTGATAAGCCCGGATGAAGCGTGCCTCCGCCTCAAACTGTATCCTTTTCTCCGGATCGTCCGCACCATCCAAATGTTGCAACACAGTATTGCAATTAGCTATATTGTGATATACCGCTTCCCAATAAGTGTTGTTCAACGCATTGGAAGTTTCCACTTTATAGATATCCAAGTGAGTGATTTCCAAATCCGTACTACCCGTAGGCGCCTGATTACGGTTGCGCGAGTTGTCCGAGCGCACCTCTGTTAGAAAGAATTCCTTATCCAGCGCATCCTGAATACCATTGTAACAAGCAATGACCGCCGAATTCAACGCTGTAGTACTATTGTAATAGCCATCACTATCCATTTTGTCATACGACTCTCTATCCAGAAAACTGTCGCATCCGAAAAAGACTAACAGAATTGGCAAATATTTTAATATTCTTTTCATGGCTCGTCGTTTTAAAAGTTAATGTTAAGTCCTACGTTATACGTTCTCATAAGCGGAAATGTCCCTGCCTGTGCACTATTCTTCACCATTGCGGCACGACTTCCGGAACGCGCTTCCGGGTTCACTCCCCGATAATTGCTTGACATCAGATAAAGCAGGTTCTGCCCTGTGGCATAAATACGCAAACCGCTAAGTCCCACTTTACGTAATTTCTTTTTAGGGAAAGTGTATCCTACGGTCACGTCACGCAATGCCATAAACCCGGCATCCTCAATCTGATAATCGGTAAGAAAGTGAGAGATACCGAAATCACGGTACGGCACTTTTCCATTCCCCGGGTGTTCCTCGCTCAGCCATCTTCCTGTCATATACTTTGGCGAACGGTCGTTGAACTCGTTATAGTTACCATTTGCGTTAAACACTTTTCCACCCACCTGTCCCTGAAGCACAAATGAAAGGTCGAAATCTCTATACTTCAAAGAGTTAGTCATACCCCAGATAAAATCGGGATAAGGAGAACCCAGTACTACACGGTCATCATCATTGATCACATCATCACCATTTGCATTAGCTACACGCAGACCTCCCGGACGGTCAGACACATGATGCGGATTGCTGTCCACTTCTTCTTGTGTTTTCCATACACCCACCGTCTTATATCCATAGAATTGAATCAACGGTTCGCCTACCCGTGCGATGTAATACTGTTTGTTACTTCCCAAAGTTATCTGTTCCGCCGGTCCGCCCAAATCAAGCAAGCGGTTGCGCGTCATAGATATATTAAATGAAGTATTCCATTTGAACTTACGACCATTGAAATTATGGGTAGTCAGTTCCACTTCAAAACCCTTGTTTCTCAACTTACCTTCATTTGTCCATGCCTTGTTATATCCGGAAACACTGTTTACCGTTTTCTCGTAAAGAAGACTCTTGGTGATAGCATAGTAATAATCGAATGTAACACCGATGCGACTATTCAGTACGGAAATATCCACTCCGATATTATACTCTCCCGTCTGCTCCCACTGCAACGATGAGTTACCCAATGTTTTGGAATTATTGGCAAAACCTACTATTACAGAACCATTGCCGGCACCCAACACATAAGGAGCAGGATCAAGCAAATTGGTATTTGCATAATTAATGATGGCATTTGTTCCCGTAATACCATAACTGGCTCTTACTTTCAATTGGTTCAGCCACTTAGCATTCGCCTTGACAAAAGGTTCTTCTGAAATGCGCCAACCACCTGATACGGAAGGGAACCATCCCCAACGATTATCCTTACCAAACTTCGAACTTCCATCCGTACGGACAGTAGCCGAGAAAAGATACCGGTCTTTCAACGCATAATTCACACGACCGAAATAAGACAACATCGCGTCATCACTTTTCCACGTTCCTGTACGCAAAGAAGTGCCTTCATACTGGTCGATTCTTCCGGCTGCACTCAATGAATAGATATCATCCGTCAGAAAGTCGAACCCGAGAATACCCGCCTTCGTTGTCGTATTCTGATACACGGAAGCACCCAGCAAAGCATCAACAGCATGTATTTTCTTAATCTTTATGCTATAGTTCAACGTATTTTCCGAAGACAAGCGAACTGTTTTATTATTAGAATAATATCCGCGGCTGGGGTCAGAATCAGTTATTGCCCCTTCTTTCCGATAGACAGTCGACTCCGTATAATTAAGACTATAGCTGTTGGAAGAACGGAACTTCAATCCTTTCAGTAACTTGACCTCAATATATCCCTGCAACTGTACACGATATTGCTCGGACGGCTGCGAGATACTTTCCAATGTAGCAAGCGGATTATTATTGCTGGAGTTCCAGGGAGTAGCTTTCAAATTCGTAACCTCTTCTCCTGTCTGCGGATTGATTCCCGAATAAGACATATTACTGAAATGCGCCCCTTTGGTATATTCGCCCACCTTTCTACCAGTAATTGCCGCCGTATACTCATTGTGGCGTGCAGGCATCCATGAGGGAGTACGCACAAAACCCATATAATTCGTTCCCGGACGTTCTGACTTCGTATAAGTAGGAGCTATATTCACTCCCACTGTCACTCTCTTGGAAAGGTCGGCGTCAATACGCGCTCTCAAGTTATAACGTTGGAAATAGTTCTTTTTCAACATACCTTTATCATCCGTATACGCTCCGGACACAAAGTATCTCAATCCTTTCGCCCCACCGCTGATTGAGAAATCGGCACTGAAATAGTTCGGGTTACTGCGGAACGCTTCGCTCTGCCAGTCAATATCGCTATTCTCTGAAATGATGTATTGGGCAATGTCACCCGAAGAAAGAGTTTGTCCGGTCAGTTTATAATCCTCAATCCTCTGTTGGATATATTCTTTGGTCGTCATCATCGGATAGCGTTTATACTCTTCTCTCGTACCCCATTTCAATTTCAAGGAATACTTCGGCTTGTTTGCCGTACCACTCTTAGTAGTAATCATAATAACGCCATTTGCCGCACGCGAACCATAAATAGCGGCAGAAGCCGCATCTTTCAAGATTTCAATGCTTTTGACATCACTGGGATTAATGGCATCAATACCGTCATCCATAGGAAAGCCATCCACAACAACTAACGGAGCGCTACTGGCACTAAACGAAGAAGTACCGCGCACCATAATGTCCGGTTCTGCTCCGACTTCGGAAGTAAGATTCAGAATCTGCACGCCGGCAGCCTTTCCCATCAACGCCTGATCCAAACGTGAGGTTGGCATATCCTCGATTCCTTCAATATCCACTTTTGTAATACCACCCGTCAGATGTGATTTCTGCTGTACACCATAACCTACAACAACCACCTCATCCAACTGCTGCAGGTCTTCGTGCAACACAACACGAATCTCAGTCTTATTCTTCACGGAAACAGACTGAGGCGCAAAACCTACATAGGTGAATTTCAGCAAGGTCTTGCCTTTCGGCATATTAATAGAAAACTTACCGTCCATATTGGTGACCGTTCCACCGGCCGCTCCTTCTATCATGACAGACACACCAATCAACGGATCATTGTTCTTATCAACTACAACTCCCCTGACAACTGTACTCTGCAACACCTCGTCCAATCCGGGCGAGGAAGCGAAAGCGGAAGTTCCGAATATAAATACCATCAATATAGTATTTATTAAAAAGATAGGAATTCTTTTCATATTACAATGTTTTTCATATAAATGTTTGCGGAGAATAAAGCCACCCCCTTTCCTGGCCAGAGAAAGTTTTGCTTCATTCTTCCAGTCACAAAAATAGAGATTAATATATTGAAGCGATTTACAGAATCTTCCAAAGAGTTGTAGACACGATTCTTCGCTTGCAATAATCCTTCTAATCCTTGTAAAAATAGCCCAGAGATGGGTATAAAGAATAAAATAAGCCTGCCAATCCCAATAAATGGCTATTTTTTTATTATTTTTGCTACACGAAAATATCACCCCAAATATAGTTGATTTATGAAAAAGGTACTATGTATTCTACTAGTTTCTATACTCACGCAGTTTATTTTAGCATCCCCGCAATATCATTTTTCAAATTTATCGGTGAAAGACGGATTGTCACAACTGCACGTCACCTGCATCTACCAGGACAAACTGGGGTATATGTGGTTCGGCACGCGCAACGGGCTGAATAAATTCAACGGAAACTCTTTCGAAATATTCTGGAACCATGCCGACGATGAACAAAGTATCAGCAGCAACACCATTGCCTGCATCACCGAGGATGCGGAAGGCAACCTGTGGGTCGGCACCGAAAGCGGATTGAACAAGCTTGATAAAAAAAGAAAAGGATTCAAAAGATACTATCTGGCCAATGAGGCGGATTCCGTCAATAATAAGATCCTGTCACTCCATATTGACACAGAGGGAGTGTTATGGGTAGGAACCCTTTCCGGACTTTTCATCTACGAGCCGGAATCCGACAGTCTGAAATCCGTTTATATCCAAGAACTGGCTGACAATTCCGTCAGCGCCATACTGGAAAAGGATAACTGCCTGTACCTTGCCTCCAGCAAGAACGGACTTCTCATATACGACCGGCAAAAGAAACGGATTGTCCGCTCTTACCGGACAGACTCCAAAACCCTGCCTGTCATATCCAACTATATCAAGGACATCTATATCGATAAAAAAGACAATATCTGGCTGGGAACTTATAAAGACGGCGTATGTGTCATCAAGCATGATTTGTCGGAAGTCGTACCATACAATACTTCCAACGGATTGTCGAACAACAGCATCCGCTGTATCAAAGAATCCCCTTCAGGCGAAATATGGGTAGGCACTTTCGACGGGCTGAACATCATCAATCCGGTGACAAGCCGGATTACATCGTATAAATCCGGTTCACAAGGCACGCTAAGCCATCATTCCGTCTACAGCATCCTGTTCGACCGGATGCAGACTATCTGGATCGGAACCTATGCCGGTGGGGCCGACTACTATAACCCATACGGACACCTGTTCGACTTTTACAATCCCGGCGCAATCCTGAATGACCACATCGGTATCCTGGGGCCGTCCGTCGAATATGACGGAACACTCTATATCAGTTCCGAGGGGGGCGGATTGATATCCTTCGACCTGCGACAGCAGACCTTCCACCAATACACACTCCCCCAAAACAGTGGCAACCCTACACGGAGCATTTTCAAGACCACCTATCTGGACGGCAACCGCATCCTTTGCGGAACCAGCCAGGGAGAAGTGTACGAATTCAACCTGCACTCGCACCAATTCTCCTTATTTTATCAGACTACCGACCGCCGGCCGATTTACCATATCAGCAAAAGCCATTCCGGACAGTTCATCATCGGTTCCATCAGCATGGCAGAAGGACTCGCATTCATCTCCAACGACGGGCAACGAACCGTACAAACCGGATTTCCGGTCAAAGGAAAAGGAGACATGCACTTCTCCCACGTCATCTGTGTATGCGAGGCAGACCATGATGTGTATCTTATCGGAACCAAAAGCGACGGGCTGTTCTGCTACGACAAGATGAACCATACCCTTATCTCTTACAACCAGACCAACGGATTTGCAGCCAAGTCTATCAGCAGTATCCTGAAAGACCGTTCGGGAAGAATATGGATCAGCAGCGTTGACGGCGGGCTGAGCGAACTTAACCTTTCCACCGGAAAATTCACCACATACAACGAAAAGAACGGGTTACTGAACAACCAGGTCTGCAAGGTTATAGAAGGAAACGACAACTCTTTATGGCTCACCACGCTGAACGGTATTTCAAATCTCGACCTTCGCACACGCAATATTATCAATTACGGACAGGAAAGCGGCATACAGATACAGGAGTTTTCTCCCTGTGCAGGCATCCGCCTGTCCGACAACCGGATATTCTTTGCCGGCAACAACGGGTTTACTCTCTTTAACCCGAACGATATTATCACCAACCCGAACGTGCCGCCTGTCATCCTCGACAAGCTCTATATCAACAACAATCTGATACAGCCGGACGACGAAAACGGCATCCTGAAAGAAAATATCTCCACCCAGAAGAAGATTGTCCTGAAATACAACCAGGCCAATATAATGATTGAATATGCCGCACTGAATTATATCTTCAACAATAAGAATGAATATGCCTACAAATTGGAAGGGTTCGACTCCGAATGGAATGAAGTAGGCAACCGGCGTACGGCCTATTACACCAATATTCCGGCAGGAACCTACCAATTTACCGTGAAAGGTTCCAACAACGACGGCATCTGGAACGAAGAAGGGGCAACACTGGAAATTGTCGTTCTTCCCCCCTTGTGGAAAACGTGGTGGGCTTATCTGCTCTACTTCGCAATTGTCACCGCCCTGATTGCCTTCATCATCCGCTACTTCACCGAGAAAAAACGCTTGCAGAATAACATCAGGCTGAAACAAATGGAAGCGGAAGTACACGAAGAATATTACCAAGAACGCAACCGGCTCTTTACCAACTTCTCGCACGAGTTGCGCACCCCGCTGACATTAATCATAGCCCCACTGGAAGAATTTGTGAGACGCACGGATTTGGTAGACGATGTCCATTACAAATCAAAGCTGATGTTGCGTAATGCCCAACGGCTGCTCCGCATCGTCAACAACCTCATGGACTTACAAAAGAACGAGAGCGGCACCATGAAGCTACAAGTTTCAGAGAACGACATCATCAAGTTCACACATGAAGCGGTCGCCTCGTTCCAGGATTTGGCACTTTACCGCAATATACACTTAAAGTTCCACCATTCTCCAGACCGCCAGCTTCTATGGTTCGACTGGAATCTGTTGGAAAAGGTTTATTTCAATTTCCTCTCCAATGCGTTCAAGAATGTTCCGGACGGTGGTTCCGTGTCGGTAGAACTGAATGTAAAGACGCTCTCCGAGCTTGCATTCTTCATACCCGCCAAGTCGAACAAATACAAGAACGAGAAAATACAATACCTTACCCTATCCATTCAGGACAACGGCGTCGGCATTGCTCCCAATGAACTGGAAAAGATCTTCCGCCCGTTCTACCAGGTAGCTCAAAACGAACACTCCAAATCGGGAACAGGCATCGGTCTAAGCCTCAGCAAAGCAATCATCGAGATGCATCATGGGATAGTATGGGCAGAGAATGCGCCCGAATCCGGTGCTGTTTTCAAATTTGTCATGCCTATCGACAAGAACCTCTTCTCTGCGGAAGAGATTACCGAATCGACAAATAACGAAGCTGTCTTACTCAATGTGGAACTCCCCGACAACGCCTACGAAGCAGATAATTCATCCAAAAAGCAGTCGACCATCCTGGTAGTGGAAGATAATCGTGACTTGAATAATTACATATGTTCCTGTCTGGCAGACAAGTATAATGTGATAGGGGTGACGAACGGCGAGGACGCTCTCGCTAAGGCAGTTTACCTGCTCCCGAACCTGATTATCACCGACCTGATGATGCCTAAGATGAATGGTATCGAACTGATCCGGCAGCTCAAAAAGGATATGAATACCAGCCACATCCCTATCATCATGGTAACTGCCAAAACCGGTACGGACGACATCCGCGAAGGATACGCCGCAGGGGCGGATGAATATATCACGAAACCTTTCGATGCTTCCATACTGAAAGTAAGAGTGGACAATCTGGTTCAGAACCGTGAGAAGCTGAAAGAACTGTATAGCAAGAACTTCTCTCTCGAATCACTGGGTGTAGACGTGACTTCCGTTGACGAGAAGTTCATGCAGAAACTATACGCCACTTTACAACAGAACATAGCCAACTCCGACCTGAACCTGGATGCATTCTGTAAGGAACTCGGCTTGAGCAAATCAAACCTTTATCGTAAAATAAAGCAGATTACCGGTTACTCTCCGAATGAGTTCATCCGCAATTTCCGATTGGAAACCGCCGCAAAAATGCTGAAAGAGACAGATATGACGATTACAGAAGTATATTGCGCTGTCGGCTATAATAGTTTAGCTTATTTCTCGAATTGCTTCAAGGCGTTGTACGGAATGTCACCTACCGAATTCAAGAATAAGCAGGAAGGGAAATAAATTCATAACTGCGCAAAATGAACCAAGCCAATACCGAACATGCAATATATGGCTGGATACTACATAATGCCGGCTTTATATGGCGATTTTGACGCTGATTTATTAATCGACAACTGGAGTTGACCACTTAGCTGACTGGAGTCGGCTATTTAGCCAACTGTAGTCAGCCATGTAGCCGACTTTAGTCGGCTGATACGATGCCGGCTATTTCAATCCGGTATCCGGTCATATCCTTCTCCTTACGTCCTTCCACATAAGAGAACACTTGAGCCTTTGTTTGAGCCAGGGTTTCCTTTCTTAAAAATGTGTAAGCGTCTCCGCGATGTAAACAATGTGAAGGATGTGAAGAGTTGAAATGAGGTTATAAAATCACAGCAAACATCTGTCATTCTACAGTTTATGAGACTGTGAAAAGCGTGAAAGACAAATAAAGCAAAAGGCTGCAAACTCCATAAAGTTTGCAGCCTTTTGCTTTATCAAACAATACTGTTTACATTTCTATAAATTCCGGATGTCATAAGTCCCGCCCGCTTTTGTGGCAAAACTGATGAGATGTTCTCCCAGAACCTTTACTTTCACTTTCCGTCCGTCTTCCGCATGGACTGCCACCGTTCCTGCATGGTTACATTTCAAAACACATTCGCCGCCACTTCTTGATAAAATCTGCATACGGCTGATTTGCTTGTTGCTCCACTTCACAGAACAAACAAAGTTTCCACGGGCCACCAACCCCTTATAAGAGCCGCTTGACCATGCATCCGGCAAGGCCGGAAGAGGTTCGATATATCCTTCATGACTTTGCAGAAGCATTTCCGCCACTCCGGCTGTTGCCCCGAAATTACCATCTATCTGGAAAGGCGGATGCACATCCCATAAATTCTCCAGTATGCCGGTTTTCAACAATTGCTGATACAATTTAAAAGCCCTGTTTCCATCCTTCGTACGAGCCCATAGGTTCAACCGGTGTGCCATTGCCCAACCTGTCGATTTATCCCCGCGATTGTTCAACGTGACAATAGAAGCTTTCATCCATTCAGGGGTAGTACCATTGATAAGAGTTCCCGGATAGAGTGCGCATAAGTGGGAGATATGACGATGACGCGGGTCGCCGATGTCACTGTACTTCTTTTCTTCCCGATATTCTTTGATTTGCCCGGATTCTCCGATATGGATAACATCCAGTTTGCCGATTTGCTCCTTGACAAGCCGGAGAAACGGGTCTTTGATTTTCAAGATATGCGCAGCCTTCAACACATCGTTATGATTCTCGTAAATCATGCTTTGGTCAAACGTGCATCCTTTAGTCTGATAATATTCTCCCTGATGACGCTGTTCGGGCGAAGCGGACGGCTCTGCCAGTAAAAAGCCGTCGGGCGAAGGCCTCAACGTCTTGCTCAGGAATTTCGACATACCCAAAATGGCGGGATAAGTATGTTCACGCAGGATTTTCTCGTCGCGCGTAAAGTCATAATAATCCCAAAACAGTTTCGTGGTGAATCCGCCTGTTCCCGGTCCGGAGTGTCCGCCGGGGCCGGGGATGGCGAACGCATTGGCTCCCGTACCGATAGTCCATCCGTTCTCTTCCGGGTCGGCAGCCAGAGCGGAAGGGTTATGCTTCTTAAGATAGGCAATGGCCTTTTGGTTCGCTTCCTTGCGGAACGCCTCGTTGTAATCCACATATGACTCGAACAATTCAGCCAGGTTCGTATTGAATACCGGCCAATAGTTCATCTGAATGTTGATATTATGCCAATACCCTCCTGACCATGGCGAATAATCGTACTGACTCCACACTCCTTGCAAATTAGGCGGCAACGCCCCCTTCCGCGAGGAAGCAATCAGCAGATAGCGTCCATACTGGAAAAGCAACTCTTCCAGATACCGTTTCTCCTTGCCATTCTTATAATCCAGCAGCAACCGGTCGGTAGGAATATTCGATTGTTTATTTGTCAGAGACAGCTCGACACGGCCATACAACTCTCTATAATCTTTCAGATGCTCCGCCCTTAGCGCAGCTTCTCCCTTTTGTACAGCTTGCGTGATGCGCCGGGTCACAGTTGCATGAGGATGTTCATAGCCAGTAAACTTATTTTCCGGAGCAAGCGTGAACAAAGTTTCGTTCAACTGGTAGGAAGTCCCGGCAGCAATCAGCAGAACGACACTATCCGCATTGTTCACCTGAATCATCCCGTGGTCTCCGTCTGCATCATTAAAAGCACTCATCTTGCCACCACTTGGCAACACCTTGATTTGGGCTTCGTACGGGAGACGGAAAAACTGGACTTCCCCGGTCATGGTAATCAAATCGCCTTGCGCAGACACACGTCCCGTCCGCCCGTTCTTCTCGTCATTATATTCGCGCAAATAGGGAAGAACCGGCCGGAGAAGAAAAGTCACCTTTCCGGGTTTGTCCGCTTTCAGTTTGACAACAATGACATTGCTGGGATAATTGGCGAAATACTCCCGCGTATAATTTACGCCGTCGTACTCGTAACTGACCGTAGAGATGGCATCATCAAGAGACAGCGCACGACGATAGTTCATGGGGACCTGATGATGGATATCCAGGTAAATATCCGCAAAACTGGTAAGGCCTCCCCTATTATAAGGTCCTTTGTTTCCGAGTGTTTTCTCGGTCAGTTGGATGCGTTCCGTATCCGTACGCCCGAAAACCGACGCTCCCATGTATCCGTTTCCGATAGGCAGGCTCCAGCGCTCCCAATCTTCATCGTAAGGAAAACCCCTGCTCTTAACACGGCTCACAGAACCGCTGTTAGGCGCAGGTTCATTATACCATAACACACTTTTCTTGCTTTGACCGGCCACCACATCAGGAACTCTTTTCGAAGAGTCCTGTGCGTATAGAGTGACACCTGCATAATTCATAAAGAATATGCTTATGAATACAATCAATCTCTTCATTGGTTAGTTTTTATAGATATCATTTATTACAAGAATATCAATCTTCTCCCAAATTCTCAAACGACTTGCCGTCTACGATTTTGTCGGCTGCCATTTCTTTAGAATAATATTCCTTGGATATTTCAAAGTATTTCTTGAAAAGCCGTTTGGCGATTTCAATCTCGTCGCCTTGTGTAATTGGTGTACGTGCCTTGTTATAGGTAGAAACAAAGTTCATCTCCCAATCCGCCATTTTATTGTAAAGCGCGTTGGCACGGAAATCTTCGCGTCCATAAGCCAGTTTCAGTCCTTCTTCCGTATACTCTTCCCCACGGTCGAGATAGCCCAGCATTTCATCATAGAACATTTGCCAACGCTTCAGATAGAAATTCTCAATCAGTCCGGCCCATTCACGCCAGGAGTAGTCGAAGATACGCGGGTCACCGTCCCCTCCCCAGATAGTCACCAGTGCGGTAGCATCCTTTTCGAGCAGGTTCTTTTCAGCTTCCGTTGTTCCCCAGCTACGGGCATCGGTCAGCCATTTATCAAAGTTGAATTCTTCGCGGGTACGTAGCAAGACATCCGTATCGTGCATCAATTCAAGAAAACGCTCGCTGTGCAAAAGGAAGTTCTTGCGGTCTTTCTTCTTGAAAGCACCTGCCGCACGTTTGTGCATCACTTGCCCTAAATTGGTAAGTATTTGACGTTGCAGGTCTACCAAATCGAAACGGTAAGGTTTGGAAGCTCCCAACTTGTCTGCTTCATCCAAAAGCAATCGTTGAGCTTTCCACAACAATAGCGGAGAATAAGGAATACCCAGTCCCTTGTTTGGTCCCGACTTCTTTACGTTCAACGCCGGACGGGCAGCAATGATAGAACTGCGTTCCGTACCGTTCGTTCCTTTTTTATAAGGACCTTCGAGAAGATACAGCCATGCCTGTGCTGTTTTCTTGGAAGGTGCGCCATAACGGCGTGCCGCATAATCCGCCAGCCATTCTTCAAGATTCACCTTTCCGGCATGAAGGGGCATCTCGAATGTCAGTTCGTAAAAGACCGGATTCTGAATGATGGATTCCATAAACAGACCGGAACCACACACATTATCCCATTTGTCGCAAGCCGTCGCATACTGGTTGGAAGCTATCAGTCCCAAATCACCATGCATATTGATGCGACCGCCGAAATTGTGCAGATTACCCGCTACGACCGGATACCCCCAGACAGGAGCATTCTTGTTGTTCCTTTCCTCTTTGTGTGTCTTGTCGCAACGTCCGCCGCTCAAATCCAGAATCAGCAGGTCGGATTTGGGGACAGCCTTCACAATCGGCTCACGAAGGCTCCACGACTGCATTGCCCACAACGCGTTCGGGTCGAATGACTTAAACAGTTGGTGAATCGCTTTTCCAACCGCATCCAGATACTCGGGAGTATCAACGGGCGGTTTCCCTTCGTGGAAAGGGTCGGCAGCGTAAACGCCATGCGCCCCGAAAAGCTTCTTCTCCTCTTCCAGGAAGTCACGTCCGAAAGAGAGGAACAAAGGGTCGGTAGGGTCAAGCTGTGCCGCTCCCTGAAAACCACACCATCCTCCCCGTTTGCTGATTTTAGCTTTCGGGAACTTCTTTCTCATTTCACGGGGTACATAACCGGAGAACCCTTGCTGGATAGGCTGCATGCCCAATTCCAACTGCCGGTTGATAATCTGCCTGCCCAGTTCGATATGCGACTCTATCCACGACAGTGGAAGCGGACCGCCGTAGCTCTGTATATTCTGCATCCACTGCCAGGCGAAATGTGCCGGACCGGTCAGGCAACCACGGGCTTCTTCGTCTGTAAATCCATACTTTAATAAGGTATTATACCATACGGCTTCCAGTCCGACTGCCGCAAGAGGCATATTGATGGAATTCATCGCCATATAGTCCAGTTCACGTTCCCAACGCTTCCAGTCCCACCAGGGAGCGGTATAACTGAACGTACAGTAATTCATATACACCCGGTACTTGCCGTTGATAACCTGTTGTTTCCCTTTTTGTGAAGCAACGGGCGCAGGCAGTGATTTGGGAAGTTTCAACTGGTCGCCAAACCAGGATACATGCGCCCCGCAGGTATACTTCAGATATTGGTTGTACGCCGTAGCCAAAGAGACAGGATTGTTTCCGCGCAGGATAACTTTTCCTTTCTTTCCGTCGATTTCATATACATCCTGTCCGTCCTTGCCGGCAGGAATCAGTTCCAGTACAAACTGCTTACTGTAGCCCGGGGTCACCCGTTCTATCAAACCGTAAGCGGCACGAATCCCGGTATCTTCTTTCTTGAACGCTGTGCTCAGGAAAAAAAGCCCGATGATGAATAAATAGCGGTAGAAAGGCAGTACCGCACTGCTTTGAGTAATTTTCATGGTTGTTCTTTTTTTGGTGGCTAAGATACGGGGGATTCCCGACAACGAGTTGCAAGAATAAACCGAATACTATCAAAGCCACTTTTTTCATGTTTGCAGAAAACGACCGGTTTGTAATTTTCCGTCATTCATTTGCAAAATAAGGTATTTCCGGTGAAATAACCGTTTTTATAAGTATTAGACTTACCTTTATAATCCGTTTTCATAAAGATGTCGTAGTTTTGAGCCAGAAAATTAATCTATCTGATATCATAAACGAATAACATTCACAACCATGAAGAAATTCTTATCTATCGTATTAATACTGACGCTAACCATAAGCGCTTTCGCACAACCACAGCAAGGAAAGATGAGCCATAATGAAAAGATGGGCTGGTGGCGCGAAGCCAAGTTCGGCATGTTTATCCACTGGGGACCTTACTGCCTCTACGGGGGAGTCTACAACGGATTCAACCAACGCCGCGGAGGAGCCGAATGGATTATGAACCGCTGTAAAATTCCCGTTCGCGAATACCGTGCCAAGGCAAGCACCTTCAATCCGACCAAGTTCGACGCGGAAGACATGGTGCTCACTGCCAAGAATGCCGGAATGAAATACATTATTTTCACGACCAAGCATCATGACGGATTCGCCATGTTCAAGAGTAATGCAAGCAACTTCAATATCGTAGATTATACACCTTTCAAGCGGGACATTGTAGACGAACTGGCCAAAGCCTGCCGCAAGCACGGCATCAAACTTGGATTCTACTATTCGCAAACTCAGGACTGGTGCAACCCCGGCGGTGGAACCATCCGCAAAGAGATGAAAGAAGGATGGGCCAACCCCGACTCTGTTGCCATCGACCAGTACACCAAAGCCAATCTGGGCGGTTGGGACTGTCTGCAACGTTCCGCTTCAATCGAAGATTATTTCAAGAATGTAGCTATCCCGCAAATCAAGGAACTGCTGACCAATTACGGAGATGTAGCCGTCATGTGGTGGGACACTCCGCACCGCATCTCCAAAGAGATTGCACAGGAAATCATGGACGAACTTGCCAAATACCCGCAGGTTATCATCAACGACCGTCTGAAACGTCCGGACTTCCCCGGAGATTACAAGACTCCGGAAGGACGTATCCCGAAAGCCAAAGACATCGAACGCGTAGACTGGGAAACCTGCATGAATATCGGTACCTCATGGGGGTATAAAAGCTGGGAGAACAAATGGAAAAATGCGGAAACCGTTATCCGCAACCTGAATACAATCGCTGCCCGCGGTGGAAACTACCTGCTCAATGTAGGTCCCGACCCGACCGGCACTATCCCGGCTCCTGCCATGAATTGCCTGAAGCAGGTAGGCGAATGGATGAAAGTAAACGGCGAAGCTATCTATGGCACACAACGCAGCGAAGTATTCCCGGCATGGGGAGAATGTATCCGCAAGGATGAGAAGAAAAACTCAGTCTATTACCTCTCGGTATTCAAATGGCCGAAAGACGGCAAACTGACTTTCGAAACTCCGCATAAGGTGAAAAAAGCAACTTTGCTTGCCGACAAATCGACACTGAAATTCAGCAAAACGAACAATGGAATCGTTATTGACGTACCTGCAAAAGCTCCGGACAAGATAGCAACTGTCATCAAACTGGAACTTTCAGGGAAACTGGCTCCGGTTGAATTAATATCCAATACAGCCAAAGCTTTCGAGATTGTTGATGAATAATTAATAGTAGACGAAAAAATATGAAGGTAAAAAGTCTATTGTTTTCAGGATGGATGCTCTTTTCCGCAGTATCAGGATACGGAAAAGACTATAAACTCTGGTATGACGCACCGGCTACCGTATGGGAAGAAGCCCTTCCCCTCGGTAACGGTCGCATCGGAGCAATGGTTTACGGCAATCCGACACAGGAAGTGTACCAACTGAATGAGGAGACATTATGGTCGGGGTATCCGCAGGACTGCAACAACCCGAAAGCGGCGGAAGTACTGCCACTGGTCCGCAAGGCCGTCGACGAAGGAGATTATGTCAAAGCCAGCGCCCTGTGGAAGGAAAACGCACAAGGACCGTACACAGCACGCTATCTCCCGCTGGCAAACTTAATGCTATCGCAACCGACAGAAAAACAGTCAAAGAACATATACAGAGATTTGAACATCTCAAACGCCACTGCTACGGTGACTTACGAAGCAGATGGAGTAAAATACCGCCGTACCTCATTTATCTCATACCCTGACCAGGTAATGGTGGTCAAAATGGAAGCGGACAAGAAGCAGTCAGTCTCTTTGGACGTACGGCTGAACAGCCTGTTACGCTATCAGGTCAAAGCGACCGCACAAGATGAATTGCTGCTGGACGGAAAAGCACCGAGCTACGTTGCCAACCGTGATTACGACCCGCGCCAGGTTATTTATCATGACCAATTAGGTTTGAAGTTTAAAGTAAAAGTTAAATTGTTGTCGAAAGGGGGAACGTATGCTTCGGGTGATTCTCTTCTCTCTATACGAAACGCAGACGAAGTGACGTTACTCCTATCGGCAGCAACCGACTTTTACCAACCGGAAATCAAGCTGAGTGACTGTAACCGCACTTACGAGGAACTGATAGACAGGCATCTCAAAGACTATCAACCACTGTTCAACCGTGTGGAACTCTCATTGGGGAAAAGCTCTCCTGAAAAGGAAAAGCTACCCACCAGCCAACGGTTGAAACAGTTTGCCGCCGCCCCCAACGATAACGGCCTACTGGAGTTATACTACCAGTACGGACGCTACCTGATGATTGCCTCATCCCGTCCGGGCGGACTCCCGGCCAACCTGCAAGGTATCTGGAATCACCGTGTACAACCACCCTGGGGTTCGAACTATACCACCAATATCAACACCGAGATGAACTACTGGATGACGGAAACAGCCAACCTGCCGGAATGTTTCACCCCTCTTTCCGACTTCATCCGACGCTTGTCCGTAAACGGAGCCCAAACTGCCAGAATCAATTACGGCATGGACAGCGGATGGCTGGCACACCATAACTCGGATGCATGGGCACAAACGGCTCCTACCGGGGGATATGACACTGACCCGAAAGGTTCTCCACGCTGGTCTTGCTGGCCACTGGCAGGCGTATGGCTTTGCCAGCATCTATGGGAACATTACGCTTTCGGCGGCGACCGCCAATACCTGTCGCAAACAGCTTATCCCATCATGAAAGGCGCTGCCGAGTTCCTGCTACAATGGTTACAGAAAGACCCGGAAAGCGGAAAATGGATAACGAATCCTTCCACCTCTCCCGAAAACCGCTTCCGCTATATGGATAAAAACGGGCAGATACAAGATGCGGAACTAAGCCGTTCTTCGGGTATGGACCTCGGTCTTGCCTGGGATTTGCTGACCAACTGCATCGACGCTTCCCGTATCCTGAATACGGACGCTGCTTTCCGCAGCCAACTGGAAGAGGTACGTTCCAATCTCCAACCTTTCCGAATCGGCTCGAAAGGGCAGTTGCTGGAATGGGAAAAGGAATTTGAAGAAATCGACCCGAAACACCGTCACGTATCCCACCTGTTCGCTCTTCATCCGGGACGGCAGATTCTGCCTGAAAGGGATACAGAGCTCGCCAACGCCTGCCGCCGCACGCTGGAACTTCGCGGAGACGGGGGCACAGGATGGGCAATGGCATGGAAAATTAATTTCTGGGCCCGCCTGCACGATGGCAACCATGCATTCCTAATGCTGAAAAACGGATTGAAGTATGTAGACGCTACCCAGGAGAGCATCAAAGGCGGGGGCACATATGCCAACCTGTTCGACGCTCACCCGCCCTTCCAGATAGACGGCAACTTCGGTGGAACGGCAGGTATCACGGAAATGCTCTTACAGAGCCATGCCGGTTATATCCATCTGCTTCCCGCCCTGCCGGACAACTGGCAGGAAGGCAGTATCCACGGCATCCGTGCAAGAGGCGGTTTCACAATCGACATGGAATGGAAGAAGGGAAAAATCACCCGTCTGTCCGTCACTTCACATCTGGGCGGTACTTGCCGCATACGGGAAGGTGCTTCGGAAAAAGAAAGAACAATAGAGACTCAAAAAGGAAAGACTTATTCAATTCTATAAAAAAAATAACAGACCATGAAAAAGCAATATAAATCTATCGCATTAGCTTGTTGCCTTGCCATCAGTTGCAACACTTTCACCGCTTGGGCGCAAAGCGGAGACGAACAAGGGCTTGAAGTCCCCGGCAACACACAACTTCCCCAAGACAAGGAAGCCATTATAAAAGCCGGCAAAGGCTGGTGGAAAGAATCCCGCAAGAATTACGACGCACGAATGGCATGGTACAACGAGGCCAAGTTCGGCTGTTTCATCCATTGGGGTGTCTACTCCGTTCCTGCCGGCATCTGGAAAGGAAAGAAACTGGGCGGATATACGGAGCATCTGATGCGCAAAGGACGTATCCCTTTGGAACAATATAAGAAAGAACTTGTAGCCCCGTTCAACCCCACGGAATTCAATGCGGAAGAATGGATGCGCCACGCTTCGGAAGCAGGCATGAACTATTTCATCATTACTGCCAAGCACCACGACGGATTTGCCATGTATCCTTCGGATGCCTATCCGTATGACATGCGCCTGACAAAGTATGGCAAAGACCCGATGGAAGCACTGCGTAAGGCAGCCCGGAAATATGGCATCAAATTCGGTTTCTATTATTCGCACGCTTTCGACTGGGAACATCCGGACGCTCCGGGCAATGACTGGGATTATGACAATCCCGGCGGAGACAAGTTGCTGGGCGGAGCCAATTGGTGGACAGGGGAGCGCAAAAGTTTCCTGCCGAACGCCGAGAAATATGTGGAAGAGAAATCTATCCCCCAAATACAAGAACTTATCAAAAAGTATGACCCCGACATTCTTTGGTTCGATACCCCAAGCAAACTTCCCCTTTACTTGAATATACGTATCTTAGAAGCTATCCGTGAAGCCGACCCACAGAACAAGATTGTGGTGAACGGACGACTGGTAAGATTCGGTTCCCAGAATATGGGGGACTACCGCAATACGGGCGACCGCGCCGCTTTCTTCTTTCCTACAAAAGGGGTGTGGGAATCCATACCGACCACGAATGAATCTTACGGATACAGTGTCGTGGATACCGTACGCAAGTCTGTCCCGTTCTTCGTGCAGCTATTGGCAAGCGCCGCTTCAAAAGGTGGCAATATCCTGATGAATGTAGGGCCGATGGGAAATGGTAAATGGGATGCCAGAGACGTGGAAGTATTCCAAGGAATCGGCAAATGGCTGAAAGTAAACGGAGAAAGTATCTACGGGACACAACGCACCAACCTGCCCGTGCAACCGTGGGGAGTAACGACTCTGAAGGGAGATACGCTATATGCCCATGTCTATCGCTGGCCTTCCGACGGTAAACTGGTCATCGGTGGATTGCGGTCGGAAATCAAAAAAGGCTGGTGTCTTGCCAACAAAAAAACTTCGGTCAAGTTCAACCGGTTGAATGCCGATGACTACGAACTGGCATTGCCCGCCAAAGCTCCGGACAGCATGGATGCGGTAATCGCACTGATTCTGGACAAGCAACAGGCACCGAATCCCATCCGCCTGCTCGATGCCAGACAGAGCAATATCCTTTATACTTTCGATGCCCAGCTACAAGGCAGGGGACTTGGTTTCGGTGACGGCAAACCAAACCGTAACTACGTGAAGAACTGGAAAAACGAAAACCAGAGCATGAAGTGGAAACTTCGTCTCAATGAACCTGCCGAATATACGGTCTATCTAGACTATAACACCGCAGGCAAGAACGACACGGGAACTGTTATCATAGAAATCGCAGGGCAGAAGTTTGAAGTAAACTATCCCGCTTTCTACGAAAGAAATGGCAGCAGCAGTGTTCTTGTCGGCAAAGTAAAACTGGACAAAGGAGCATTGGAATGTAACTTGAAAGGCAAACAGCATACAGGAAACCAGTACATGAATCCTATCGCCGTGCGTCTGGAGAAGTAATTATGAAATTTGTATATTAACTCATCAAGTATGAAACGAAGAATACAACAATTATCACACACTCTCATGCTGGGTTTGTGTATAGGAATAGGTTCTTCCTGTACCCCTAAACTCGGAAATACGATAGTAGAAGACAACATGATGTTCGCCCAACTGCAATTACGGGTTGCCTTCGACGAGATAGACTATGCCCGCACCAACGAGTCGCCCGAAAGCCGGGAGAAACGAGAGAAAAACGGTTGGGGGGAACTCACCAACCCGCGTAACTCCGAACCGGACGGCAGCCTGCATCTTGTTCCGTCCAAAGACTGGACCAGCGGCTTCTTTCCGGGAGAATTATGGTATATCTACGAATATACCCAAAACAACTTCTGGAAAAAGAAAGCACAGCAGCACACCGATATGCTGGAGCAGGAAAAAATGAACGGAAAAACGCATGACATGGGGTTCAAGATGTATTGCAGCTACGGCAACGGCTACCGGTTGACACAAGACGAACGGTATAAAGAAATCCTGCTACAATCGGCACGTACCCTTGCCACCCGCTATAAACCGGCAGCCGGCATCATCCGTTCCTGGGACCACAACAAGAACAAATGGCAATGCCCTGTCATCATCGACAATATGATGAACCTCGAGCTATTATTCTGGGCAACCCGCGAAAGCGGTGACTCCACCTATTATAATATAGCGGTCAACCATGCACGGACGACGCTGAAAAACCATTTCCGACCGGATTATAGCTGCTATCATGTAATAGATTATGATACCATCACAGGAAATGTACTGAAAAAGAATACACACCAGGGGCTTTCACACGAATCGGCATGGTCGCGCGGGCAGGCTTGGGCTTTGTACGGATATACCATGTGCTACCGCGAAACGAAGTTGCCCGAGTTCCTGCAACAGGCACAGAAAGTGGAAGAGTATCTCTTCAACCACCCCCATATGCCGGCAGACCTCGTCCCTTACTGGGATTTTGACGCTCCCAATATCCCGAACGAACCCCGGGATGCTTCATCGGCATCTGTGATTGCTTCGGCTCTCTACGAACTTAGCCTGTATGATACGGAAAACGCAGAGAAGTATCAGCAACAAGCAGACAGGATAATCGAAAACCTCGCAAAGAATTATCGGTCTGACATGGGACAGAACAACGGCTTCCTGCTGCTGCACAGCACAGGAACCAAACCTTCGAACACCGAAGTGGACGTCCCCATCGTCTATGCGGACTATTACTTTATCGAAGCCTTGATGAGAAAAGACAAATTGGAGAAAACAGGCAAACTCTTTTAAAAAGACAAAAACATGAAACGATTGATTTATATATTATGCATCTTGATAGGTTGTCTCGCCACATCGGAAGCAAAGGTACCCGCCGGGCATAAAATCCGCCTGACCGACAACTGGCTTTATCTCCGGGGAGACATCGGGAACATTTGGGAGGCAGTACGCCCAGCCAGTCCCGGCACTTCCGAAAGCGTGCCTTTATGGACTCCCGTCAGCCTGCCGCACTGCTTCAATGCAACGGATGCCGTAGACCCGGACGTAAACTACTACCAGGGTCCCGGCTGGTATAAGACATTGCTCGACATACAGAACCCTTACCCTAACGGACGCATCCTGCTCGACTTCGAGGGAGCCGGACAGAAAACGGAAGTTTATATCTACACCACTCTGGTAGCCTCTCACGTAGGCGGTTATGATGAATGGACGGCAGATATAACGGAAGCGGTACAGGCATTTGTCTCCACCCCCGAATACCAGAAACGTTTCAAGGGAAAAATTCCTCTCTCCATCCGGTGTGACAACAGCCGGGATGCGGAAATGATTCCTTCCGACTTGTCGGACTTCAACGTTTACGGCGGATTATACCGCTACCTGAACCTTGTATATGTGCCGGAAGTTTCCATCGAACGGTTACAGATAGACGCCACAACAGACAAAAGCCTGAAAAAGGCAGAGCTTGCCGTACAGGCATTCTTCTATAATCCGGCAGATGTGAGAAAGGCGACCGCGCAGATTATCATAAAAAGCCCTTCGGGCAAAGTGATACTGAACGAAGAAAAGGAAGTGATGCCTCTCGGCAAATCCTCTCTGCTGGCAACTACCATTCAGAAACCTGAATTATGGTCGGACGAACACCCGACACTTTATACCTGCGAAGTCATTCTGAAACACAACGGACAGGAGCAGAGAGCCACCGAACGTTTCGGCTTCCGCCACTTTGAATTTATAGAAAAAGGGCCTTTCATGCTCAACGGTTCACGCCTGTTACTGCGCGGCACGCACCGCCACGAAGACCATGCAGGCGTAGCCGCCGCTATGACGGAGGAACAGATGCGCAGGGAAATGACCTTAATGAAGCAGATGGGTGCCAACTTCATCCGCCTGGGACATTACCAGCAATCGGATATCATCCTCTCTTTATGTGACGAACTGGGTATCCTCGTATGGGAAGAAATCCCCTGGTGCCGCGGCGGACTGGGTGGCGAACGCTATCAAGCACAAGCCAAACGGATGCTGACGAATATGATTCACACGCACCGGAACCATCCTGCGGTTATTATCTGGGGATTGGGTAACGAAAATGACTGGCCTAATGACTTCCCGGAATTTGACAAAGGAAAGATACGCACTTTCATGAAAGAGCTGCACGACCTGGCTCATCAACTGGACGACAGCCGGGTGACTGCCATCCGCCGGTGTGATTTCTGCAAGGATATTGTAGACGTCTACTCTCCCTCTATCTGGGCAGGCTGGTACAGGGGCATCTTTACCGATTACAAAAATGCTTCCTACCACGAAATGCAACAAGTAAAGCACTTCTTCCACGCCGAATGGGGCGGCGACTGCCATGCCCGCCGTCACGCGGAAGACCCGTTTGCCAACCTGGACAAGATTGAAGGCGGAAAAGGTACGGACGAACGGGCAGGTGACGCTTCCCTTTACGGAGGAAACGCACGTGCGTCAAAAGACGGAGACTGGTCGGAAAGCTATATGGTACGCCTCATCGACTGGCATCTTAAAGAACAGGAAACCATGGACTGGCTGACCGGCTCGGCTTACTGGCCGTTCAAGGATTTCTCCACCCCGGTACGTCCGGAGAATCCCGTTCCTTATGTCAATCAGAAAGGGGTGGTAGAAAGAGACCTCACTCCCAAAGAGACTTATTACGTTTTCCAATCCTACTGGACCAAGAAACCGATGATACATATCTACGGACATACATGGCCTATACGCTGGGGAAAAGCCGGCGAGAAGAAAGAGATACTGGTATATTCCAACTGCCCGCAAGTAGAGCTGATAGTCAACGGTACGTCACAAGGCATGAAGAAACGTAACAGCCAGGACTTCCCGGCCGCAGGACTTCATTGGAACTGCCTGTTGCAGACGGGAGAAAATACAATCATTGCCCGCTCACAAGGCAAGGAATCCATCGCAGATACCATACGTTTCGTATATGAAACCCGCCAATGGGGAGCTCCTGCACGGATACAAACAAAAGTCACTCCATGCGGAGAGGGTATTTCCCTGCTGGAAGCCCAACTGACAGACGCACAAGGCGTACCTTGCCTGGATGCTAAAAACTACATAGAATTCGGACTGACAGGAGACGGCAAACTGATTGAGAACTTGGGAACTTCCACCGGTTCACGAAAAGTACAGGCATACAACGGCCGTGCAGCTATCCGCATAGACAAGAAAAAAGGTGAGTCCGTGGCATCCGTCCGTTGTGATATTCCACAAATTAAAACTACATTTGTTGTGATTAAATAAACAGACAACCATGAAAAACTATATGCTATTAATGATTGTTGCCTTTTTCCTGTTCACCGGAGCAGGAAAAACGGCAGCACAAATCCCCGCCACCCGTATCTATGACGGGGAGAAACTGGCCAAAGTAAAAGCACGTATCCATTCGGAGGAATACGCGCCTGCTTTCAACAAATTAATAAGTGACGCTGATAAAGCACTGAAAAGCAAACCTGTCTCTGTGATGGACAAAGAGATGGTTCCAGCCAGCGGTGACAAACATGATTATATGAGTATGGGGCCTTACTGGTGGCCCGACCCGACCAAACCGGACGGCCTGCCCTATATCCGCAAAGACGGAGTACGCAACCCCAACGCAACAAGCGACCGTACCAACATCGGGAAGACTATCAGTAATATATTGGCTTTAGGAACCGCCTACTATTTCTCCGGCAACGAGAAATATGCAGCCAAAGCTGCCGAGTTTGCCCGTGTATGGTTCCTGAATCCCGAAACACGTATGAACCCGAACATCAACTACGGTCAGATGATTCCGGGGCGCAACGGCGGCAAAGGCAGGGGATTCGGCATGATTGACGCTTATTCCTTCATCGAAGTACTGGATGTAGTGGAAATGATGAGTACCTCTTCTTCTTTCACGGAAGCAGACCGCAAAGGACTGGAACAATGGTTCACAGACTACTTGGAATGGATTCGGACAAGCCCCATAGCCAACGAAGAACGGACAGCGGAAAATAACCACGGGCTGGCATTCGACGTGCAGCAGACGGTCTATGCGCTTTTCACCGGAGATTCGGCATTAGCACGGAAAACAATCAGTGAATTCGCAGAAAAACGCCTGTTCCCGCAAATCGAACCGGATGGCAAACAGCCCCGTGAGCTGGCGCGTACCACAGGCTTCGGTTATACAAATTTCAATTTAATTCATATGATGGATATGTGTGCTATCTGCAAGACACTGGGCATCGACATCTATAACAGTACTTCCAAAGACGGACGCAATATGGCAAAAGCATTGGAATATATGGCTTCTTTCGTCGGCAAGCCACAAAGTGAATTTCCTTATCAGCAAATCAAAGGCTGGGACAGGGAGCAACAGTCCAGTTGCTGGATATTGCGCCGCGCTTCTTTCTACGACAAGAAATCCGGCTGGGAGAAAATCAGCAAGAAATACATGAAAACTCCCTCATCAGACCGCAGATATTTACTGTATAGCTTAGAATAACCGACATGAAAAGTAAATTACTTCTTATCATCCTGACTGCTTTTCTCTGCCTTCATTCAAAAGCGGAAACAGCCTCGAAAGCAGCTCCCAAGACTCCTAAAATAAAAGTAGCCTGTGTGGGCAACAGCATTACCGCCGGGGCCGGTATCAAAAACCGTGACAAAGACAGCTACCCCATGATGTTGGGACAAATGCTGGGAAAAGAATACGATGTACGCAACTTCGGTGTCAGCGGCCGGACAATGCTTCAGAAAGGAAATTCGTATATGAAGGAAAAAGCCTACAAACAGGCACTCGACTTCCAACCGGATATCCTGATTGTAAAGCTGGGCACAAACGATACCAATCCTTCTTTCTGGAAATACAAAAGTGAATATTCCAAAGATATGCTGACCATGCTTCAGGCCTTCCGCCAAAAATCGCCCTCAGTGAAAATATATCTTTGTTATCCGGTAAAGATAAACGGTGAACGGCTGAACGCACGCGACAAAGTAATCACAAAGGAAGTAATTCCCATGATTAATAAGGTGGCCGGACAAGTGGACGCACAAGTAATAGACCTGCATACTCCTACCGAAAATATGCCGGAGAATTTCGTTGATGAACTTCACCCCAACGAACAAGGTGCACACATACTTGCAAAAGTTATCTACAAAGCACTGACAGGGAAAGAAACGGCTCACGAAATACAGCCGTTCCCCGGTCTGAAAGGAAAGTGGAAAGGATACGAACGGTATGATTTTACATACAAGAACAAAGCTGCTATCGTAGTACGTCCGAAAAAAGCACTGGAAGGAAATCCCTGGATATGGCGCCCCGCCTTTTTCGGTTCTTTCGCCTATGCGGATGAAGCACTGCTTAAAGAAGGTTTCCACGTTGTCTATTATGACTTGACCCACCAATACGGTTGTCCAAGCTCTATCAAAGCCGGAACGGATTTCTACAATAATATGGTTTCCCAATACGGGCTTTCTTCCAAAGTGACATTGGAAGGAATAAGCCGCGGAGGTTACCAGGCACTGCAATGGGCGATTGTGCATCCTGAAAAGGTAGCGTGCATATATCTGGACAATCCGGTATGCGATATGTTCAGTTGGCCGGGAAAACAAAGAGAAAAGTTATGGAAAGATTTCCTGAAATTATGGCAACTGGACGAAACTATCACTCCCGAAACGTTCAAAGGCAACCCGATACACCATCTGCAAGCATTGGCAGAACAGAAAGTACCGATTCTTGCCGTATGCGGGGATAGTGATAAAGTCGTGCCTTTCGCGGAGAATATGAAGCTACTCCGGGACGCTTACGTCAAACTGGGCGGACCGGTGGAACTGATTATCAAACCGGGAGCCGACCACCATCCTCACAGTTTGGAAAAGCCGGAAGCTATCGTCGACTTTATCATCCGGCATCAACCCGCCTATCAGAAGAAACAGTATTATAATGTACGCGGCAGCCTGGCAAACTCTTTCATCCGTTTTGAGAAGGAACGGAAAGGCCGTGTCGCTTTCTTCGGCGGTTCTATCACAGAGATGCGCGGTTGGAGAAATATGATTCAAGACCAACTGAAACAACGTTTCCCTTTCACCGAATTCGATTTTGTCGATGCCGGCATACCTTCAACCGGAACAACTCCCCATGCCTTCCGAATGGAAAACGACATATTGTCAAGAGGAGATATCGACCTGCTGTTTATCGAAGGTGCCGTAAACGACCATACCAACGGGTTCTCGCCACGCGACCAAATCCGGGGAATGGAAGGGGTAGTCCGCCATGCACTGACGGCAAATCCTTATACCGACATTATCATGCTGCACTTTGTATACGAGCCTTTCCTTCAGATGTTCCCCAAAGGGCAGACACCGGATGTTATCCTGAACCACGAAAGGGTTGCCAATCATTATCTGATTCCTTCCATTAATTGTGCGCGAGAAGTTTCAGAGCGGATAGAAGATAAAGAATTCACCTGGAAAGAATTCGGCGGTGTACATCCTAAATGGTTCGGACACAAGTTTTATGCAGCCGATATACAAGCACTATGGGACGAAATGTGGTCATTGCCGGAGAATAGTACGCGCCAGCCGCACGAAATACCTGCAAAGGCTTTGGACAAATACAGCTACACCAACGGAAAGTTTGTCGACCTGAAAGAAGCCCGGATTGAGAAAGGCTGGAGCATCCTCTCTCCCTGGAAACCGAAAGAGAAAACGAGTACACGAAAAGGATTTGTCAATGTCCCGATGCTGTACTCCGATACTCCGGGAGCTACTTTCACGTATTCCTTCAAAGGAAAAGCGGTAGGCTTGTTCATGGCTTGCGGCCCCTATTCAGGAATCATCGAATACAGCATTGACGGCAAGGAATTCCGCAAACTGGATACATTTACCAAATGGAGCAAGAGGCTCTATCTTCCCTGGCTGTATGTACTGGACTCGGAACTGGATTCTCAAAAGACACACAAGCTGACCGTACGTATCTCCAAAGATAAAAATGCGGAGAGTAAAGGTACGGAATGTGTAATCCGCAATCTTGTGATTAACGAATAAGGATTGACTCCAATCATGCACTTTCATACGAAAGATATGACAGACCGGATTCTTGAATCTTCAGGAAAGGGCCACTAAAAAAACAATCTTTATTAAAAGGAGAAACCGCCATAGTGGTTATTATAAACATAATTATTATATTTGCAATAATCATGTTTATAATAACCACTATGTCCATTGTCAATAACCCTTTTATCGTAGGCGGATACCTATCTCCTCATTACTTCTGTGACCGGGAAACGGAAACAGAGCAACTGATTCGTAATATTACGAATGGCAGGAATATCGTAATCATCTCTGTACGTCGTATGGGAAAGACAGGGCTCATCCGCCATTGTTTTTATCAGGATAAGATAAAAGAGAATTATCACACCTTCTTTATTGATATATATGCCACATCCAGCCTGCGGGAGTTTGTCTTTGCTTTAGGAAAGGAAATCTTTGAAAGACTTAAACCCAAAGGAATGAAATTCATAGAACGGTTCTTCTCCATAATCTCATCTCTACGGGCCGGATTCAAACTGGATACTATCACAGGTGAGCCAACCTTCGACATTGGATTAGGAGATATCCATGCAGCGGAAACAACGTTGGATGAAATCTTCGCTTACCTGGAACAAGCAGATAAACCCTGTATCGTAGCCATTGATGAATTTCAGCAAATAGGCAATTATGCGGAAAAGAATGTAGAAGCCATATTGAGAACTAAAGTCCAACATTGCCAAAATGCCCGTTTCATCTTTGCCGGAAGTCAGAAGCATATTATGATGAATATGTTCAACAGTCCGGCTCGGCCTTTCTACCAAAGCGTCAATATGATGCAACTAAAAAGTATCCCACTTACAGAATACAAGGCATTTGTTAAAAGGCTTTTCCTTGAAAATGAAAAGCACATTGAAGAAGAACTGATAGACGAAGTATATAATTTCTTTGAAGGACATACCTGGTATATACAACTCATGTTTAATGAATTATATATACTGACCGGAAAAGGGAAATTATGTAGCCGTTCCCAACAAACCATCGCTCTGACCAATATCCTTCAGATGCAGGACTTCACTTACCAGGAGATTTTCTCCCGCCTTCCGGAGAAGCAGAAAGAGGTACTCATCGCTATAGGAAAAGAACAAAAAGCGATAGGAGTAACTTCAGGAAAGTTTATAAAAAAGTATAAGCTAAGTACTCCCAGTTCCGTACAATCTGCGCTCAAGGGGCTACTGGAGAAGAATTTAGTCTCTCAAGAACAGAATCAGTATGAAATATCCGATAGACTGTTAGGGGTGTGGTTACAAAAAAACTATTAAGGGCACTGTCTATGTACATATCATGCAGCTATCATTACAACCATCTAATTTTTTCTCTTATGAAAATATTGAAAGTTTTCCATATCGTTATTGCCGTTACCGGGCTACTGACCGGACTGTTCTTCTCCTCTTCCATATCTGCCCAGGATATTTCAGGCACCTGGCACGGAAAACTAACCGTCCCCACCGGTTCGTTGACTATCGTATTCCACATTAATCAAACAGAACAGGGAACTTATGTGACAACACTCGACAGCCCCGACCAGGGAGCCAACGGTATAAAGACGCAATCCACTTCTTTCAAGGACTCCATAGTGACGATTCAGATACCTTCTATCCATGCTTCCTACAAAGGTAAATTGAGCAGTAACCATACGATAAGCGGAACTTTCACGCAAGGAATGCCCATGCCGTTGAATCTGGAAAAGGGAGAAGCCGCTCCCCCAAAACGTCCGCAAGAGCCTCAGCCGCCTTTTCCTTATAGAAGCGAAGAAGTCACGGTAAGGAATGAACAGGCCGGCATCAGTCTTGCAGGCACACTGACTCTTCCCGAAAAGGGAAGCAAATTTCCGGCAGTGGTTATGGTGACAGGAAGCGGCGCGCAGAACCGGAATGAGGAGATTATGGGACATAAACCTTTCCTTGTCATCGCCGACTATCTGACCCGGAACGGAATCGCAGTGCTGAGATGTGACGACAGAGGAACAGCCGCATCGCAAGGTGACCACACAACTGCCACCAACGAGGATTTCGCAACAGATACGGAAGCTGCCATCAACTATCTGCGTGGCAGAAAAGAAATAAACACAAAGAAGATTGGCATAGTTGGACATAGCGCAGGCGGAATTATAGCATTCATCGTAGCCGCCAAAGACCCGTCGGTTGCATTTATTGTTTCATTGGCAGGAGCCGGTGTAAGAGGTGACAGCCTGATGTTGAAGCAAGTAGAATCAATTTCCAAATCCCAGGGAATGCCGGATGCGGTTTGGCAGGGAATGAAACCGTCTGTACGAAACAGATATGCCATGCTGCAACAAGCGGATAAAACAACGGGCGAACTGCAAAAAGAATTATATGCAGATGTTACTAAAACGATGTCGCCCGAACAACTGAAAGATTTGAATACCGTACAGCAGATTTCCGCCCAAATCAGTTCAATGACTTCGCCATGGTATCTCCATTTTATGAGATATGACCCCGCCAAAGACATGAAGAAAATAAAATGTCCCGTTTTTGCGTTAAACGGAGAAAGGGATATTCAAGTGGATGCCGCTATGAATCTGACAGCTATCCAACAAAGAATCAGTGAAAATGGAAATAAGAAGGTAACTGTAAAAGCCTATCCGAACTTAAACCATCTGTTTCAGACCTGCGAAAAAGGTACATTGGCCGAATATGGACAACTGGAAGAGACTATCAGTCCGGAAGTATTGAAGGATATTACTGATTGGATAAAAAAACAATAAGCCCATCAAATGTATTACCTTCCATTTAGACTGATATTATACAAATTGATTTAAATCAAAATCTATCCGTGCGAACTCACTCTGACTGATTTTGTTTTACCTTTGCAGCCGAAAAAAAAGCAGCGGCAGGTAATTAAGGTAAAAAGTAACAGTATCAGGTATAGTTTCGTATGAAGAAAAGTCTTATCGCATTGGCGTTCGGTACCTTGGGATTAGGTATTGCCGAATTTGTAATGATGGGAATATTGCCCGACGTGGCAAAAGATTTAGGTATCAGCATCCCCATGGCGGGACATTTCATTTCAGCTTACGCCTTAGGCGTTTGTGTGGGTGCACCTGTGCTGACACTGGCTCGCAAATATCCGTTGAAACATATTCTCTTGGTATTAGTCACCTTGATTATGGCAGGTAATATCTGCGCGGCTATGGCTCCCAATTATTGGGTGTTGCTTGCTGCCCGTTTCATCTCCGGTCTACCTCACGGAGCATACTTCGGCGTGGGTTCCATTGTTGCCGAAAGACTGGCTGACAAGGGAAAAGGTTCGGAAGCTGTTTCGATTATGATTGCCGGAATGACTATTGCCAACCTTTTCGGCGTACCGTTGGGAACTTCTCTCAGTACCATGCTTTCCTGGCGTGCCACCTTCCTGTTGGTAGGTATTTGGGGAGTTGTCATCTTGTATTATATCTGGCGTTGGGTTCCTCACGTGGAAGGATTGAAAGATACAGGTTTCAAGGGACAATTCCGCTTTCTTAAAACTCCGGCGCCGTGGCTGATTCTCGGTGCTACGGCATTAGGAAATGGTGGTGTATTCTGTTGGTATAGCTATATCAATCCCATGCTGACTCATGTTTCCGGTTTCTCTGCCGAAAGTATTACTCCTTTAATGATTCTTGCCGGCTTCGGAATGGTAATGGGGAATCTGATTAGCGGACGTCTCTCCGACCGCTATACTCCCGGAAAGGTGGGAACCGCCGCGCAGGCACTTATCTGCATTATGCTATTGCTCATATTCTTCCTTTCACCTTACAAATGGGCGGCAGCTTTGCTAATGTGTCTTTGCACGGCAGGATTGTTCGCAGTCTCCAGTCCCGAACAAGTATTGATTATCCGCGTGGCAAAAGGCGGAGAGATGTTGGGAGCCGCTTGCGTACAGGTCGCTTTCAATTTGGGAAATGCTATCGGTGCTTATGCAGGGGGACTTGCCATCAGTAGCGGATACCGCTATCCCGCCCTCACCGGTGTTCCGTTCGCATTGATTGGATTTACTCTGTTCCTGATTTTCTATAAGAAATATCAGTCCAAATACGAAAGTTCCTGAAACGGTTATACCCGAAAAAAAGAAAATCAAGCTATCGGATGAAAAAAGAAAGGGTCGGACGGTTATTGATTCAATAATTTACTATCTTTGTACGGTCGTAGCGCGACATGTATTTACATTTTAGATAAAAAAAGCGTTTAGCTGGTTTCTGTGCAAATGAAAAGTCGAAATTATCAAGCACACATGAAAACAGACGAATGCTCCCTGCAATAGGCGGGGGGTGTTTCCTGTTTGTGTGCAAGGGCTTCGACTCCCTCATTTGCGGATAGGTAAATACCCTTCCGCTTTTTTTATGCCCATACGTTTGCAAAAGATATGAAATATAATCTTGCAATAACTATACAGGCAAGTAGAGTCAGACAGGAGTGTCCCGCGTCTGACGGCTATTAAGTTGAAAACGCAACATTCTGGTGTTGCTGCTTGCCTTTTACGATATTCTTTTTTAAGGCTAGCTACCCCCCGAAGGGGAGCAAATGGATTTTATCCGGCTGCTCCCCTTATTTTTATGAATCCCACAGGCAGGATGAGACTATCAGCAACGGTTTGTTCAATATTCAATAATTAGTTTTATTGCGACTTTTCTTTTGCCATGTATTGATAATGTGTATATCTGCACAAAACTCATATCAAAAATGTGTAAACCATCACATTTCTGATACCAAAAATGTGATGATTTATATATGAGGACGCTATTCTATGGCTGGAGCAGGCAGGACTCATTAATAAAGTTGTGTTAAGCAAGTCGCCAAAGTTCCACTTGAAGGCTTATGATGATTTGGGCGGAAAAAGAATAGCTTGTTCATTCCAGTTCGCATCGGTTATGAATCAAATCCGTACGGTTATGTTATGAACTAATTTCGAGCTTGTGCAGATTTATTTTTAATGCTTAATGGATTTATGGTTAATGATGCATGGCTTTATTCGTCTGACAACTGTTTCTTTTTCGTCTGACAGTTGTTAGACGAAAGAATAACAGTTGTCAGACGAAAGTTTAACAATTGTCAGACGAATAAAGTTATGTATAACGGGGATTAAATCATTGTATACTACCAATAAAGTCTTAGAAAAACTAAGTTTAGTTCATTTCTGCACCATTATGAACAATCTTTCATTTTGTTTATCAGATATCAAAATAAAACAATTATCTTTGTTTTCTAATCATTTAAATCTCACGCTTATGCCAGTAAATGAATGGAAGGAACTGTATATTGACCCGAGAACCGATTTCGGATTCAAATATCTTTTCGGAACGCCAATGAACAAAGAACTGCTAATTGGCTTTCTGAATGCGATTTTTCATGGAACACATACCGTCACCGACCTTACTTACCTCAACGGCGAGAAACTGGGCATTCGTAAAGAAGACCGTCGTGCCATCTTTGATGTGTATTGCGAAACGGAAAGCGGCGAAAAATTCATTGTCGAGATGCAGAATGTATTCCAGCAATTCTTCAAAGACCGCAGTGTATATTACTCCACCTTCCCCATCCGCGAACAGGCTAAACGGGGAGATTGGGATTACCGGCTCGAATCGGTCTATACAGTAGGAATACTCAATTTTGTATTCGACGAAGACAAGAACTCAAAAGACTATTTCCACCACGAAGTAAAGTTGATGGACGTAAATACCAAAAAAGTATTCTACGACAAACTTACATTCATTTATCTGGAACTCCCCAAGTTCACCAAGACCGAACATGAACTGGAAACATTATTCGAAAAGTGGGTTTTCGTCCTGAAGAATCTATCACGCCTCCTGGAACGTCCGGCTGCATTGCAGGAACGCGTATTCAACCGTTTGTTTGAAGCTGCTTCAATAGCCCGTTTCACCCCAAAACAGTTGAGAGAATATGAAGATAGTGTAAAAGCGTATCGGGATATAGTGAATGCTGTGAATACGGCACGAAAGGAAGGACATGAAGAAGGATTGGAAAAAGGACATGAAGAAGAGAAAATAGAAATAGCCAGAAAAATGAAATCGGACGGATTGCCTGATGATACCATTTCCAAATACACCGGACTTCCAATTGAGGAAATAGAAAGAATATAAAAGAGAAAATGAATATAAACCAAACCCGTTCAATCTGATTGTAGGTAAGTTATGTGCTACCTACCCTTACGGGTATAACGACTATTCTTTTCCGCACAGATTTTGTTCATTTCTGCACCGTCATAAACCAACTCATACTAAATCTTTTGAAATACGAATTTAACACAGTTGCATTTTCTTCTCTTTTTACTTGAAAATCAACAAATTATTTTTATCTTTGTGAGAAGTGCAAGCCTTTCGTTTCTAATAACTTAAAAAAAACGACGAGTATGAAACAGCAGTATCTGTTCGACCGCTTCTCGCAGCAAGCGTTGCAAACCCTGCATCGCTACCGTGCTGTCATGTTCAGCCCCACCTTCCGTGATATGTAAATTGCAATTTGAGATTTTTTTCTTCATTTTCCACAATCTACATAGAACAAATTCTTATGGACAAACAATTTCAACCGACCCTTTCTGAAGTACGGGATTGGGTACTCAAACTATATCAGACTTGTGAAGATACCATTACCAAAGCCGAACGCCGGGAACAGCATAAATACGCCGTTATGGTACAACGCCCGCAGGACAAGAAGTTCCTGGTCAAGATGCTTGATGAATCATCGCAAATCCGCGACCGGAAAATACTTGCCAAACGTATCAAGACCCTTCTCGACCAATACGGCGTACCCGAATTTCTGAATAAACGGGATGCTTTCTTATTCAAGATGTACCAGGCATTCGGCTATCATTTCGATTTTATCGCTATCCCGATTATCAAAAAGCGCCTGCGCATGGATACCTCGCAAGTCATCATCAACGAGGAACGTCCGCAACTCACAAAGCATCTCGCTACCCGCGCCAAAGAGAGAATCGGACAGAACGTAAATCTGCTGGGTGAAGTAGTGCTTGGTAATGGGGAAGCCGACCATCGTTACCACCATTATTTAGAAGCATTGGAATCACCCGATATCAATTATATCTCTGTGAAAATATCGGGAATCTACGCTCAGACGCATGCCCTGAATTATGAGGAAAGTTTTCCTGAACTCGTCTCGCGAATGTCCGCACTCTATCAGAAGGCTATTGATTTCCCGTATATAGACGAAACCGGTGCAAAACAATCCAAGTTCATCAATCTGGACATGGAAGAATACAAAGACGCGCACTTCACATTGCGTCTTTTCAAGACTGTGCTCAGTCTGCCGCAGTTTAAGAATTACTCTGCGGGAATCGTTGTTCAGGCTTATCTGCCGGATGCGCATGATTTCCAGACGGAATTGTTGGAATTTGCCAAAGCCCGCATAGCGGAAGGCGGTGCTCCTATCAAGATGCGTCTCGTGAAAGGTTGTAACCTGGAGATGGAGACGGTTATTTCTTCCCTGAAAGGTTGGCCGAATCCGATTCTTCCTTCCAAGACGGAAGTGGACGCCAACTATCTGCACCTGTTGGAACGGGCATTGATGCCCGAAAATGCCAAGGCACTGCATCTTGGTGTAGCTTCTCATAATCTGTTCTCTATCGCTTACGCTTATTTGCTAGCTCAGAAGTACGGCACAGCCGAATTTATGACCTTCGAAATGCTGGAAGGAATGGCCAATCATCTATGGCGTGCCCAGTCCATGCTCGGCAATCGGGTGATTCTCTATACTCCGGTAGTCAAGAACGAGCATTTCCTGAATGCAGTTTCTTATCTTGTCCGCCGGATGGATGAAAACACGGCACCTGACAACTTCCTGACTCACTCTTTCAATCTGAAACCGGATACGGAAGAATGGGACTTCCTTGCGAAACAGTTTGAAGATGCGTATGCGATGAAAGATAATATTACCCATGTATCGCCGCGTATTCAGAATCGTAATCTTCCCTATACTCCCGTTGCGCCGTCGGATACGATGAAGAATGAACCGGATACGGATTTCGACTTGCCACAGAATCAGGAATGGGTACGTCGCATCTTCGCCAAATGGAAGAAAAACGGGACGGAAGAGCCGGAAATCATCCCGTTACAGATAGGTGCGGAAACGGTAGTATGCGAAAGCCGTTATAAATACCTCGACCGTTGTCAGAATGATGAAGTCTGTATCTGTGAAATGTCACAAGCGGACAGCGGGCAAGTGGAAAAGATTATCGGGATTGCCGAAGCAGACCCTGCCGGATGGAGAAAGACTACACTGGAAGAACGGCATCGGATTATGTACGAAGCATCCAACCGGTTAGCCGACATGAGGGGCGACCTGATAGGTTGCATGTGTGCCGTGACGGGTAAAACGGTGATTGAGGGTGATGTGGAAGTTTCGGAAGCGGTAGATTATGCCCGTTTCTATACGACGGCGATGAAGAAGTTTGCCGTATTGGATGACATAGAGATGAAGCCGAAGGGAACGATATTGGTTATTTCTCCCTGGAATTTCCCTTGCGCTATCCCCGTAGGTGGTATAGTGGCGGGATTGGCAGGCGGAAACACGGTTATCCTGAAACCTGCTACTGTTGCAGCTCCGGTTGCCTGGATGTTTGCCAAGGCATTTTGGGACGCAGGTGTACCCAAAGAAGCATTACAGGTCATCATTACCAACCGGAAAGCACTGAAAGTACTGACTACCGCTCCCGCCATCAAGCATATTATCCTGACAGGCGGCACGGATACCGCCCGAAATATCGCAAAGACTGCTCCGGCAACTCCCCTATCCGCAGAAACCGGTGGCAAAAACGCCATTATCCTCACAGCATCGGGCGACCGCGACCATGCTATCATGAATATCGTCGCTTCCGCCTTCGGCAATGCCGGACAGAAATGCTCCGCCTGCTCATTGTTGCTAGTAGAACGCTCGGTCTACGAAGATGAGAATTTCCAAAGCAAACTGAAAGATGCGGCAACAAGTCTGAAAACAGGCAGTGTTTGGAACGCCGGAAATATGGTAGGCCCGATGATTACCAATAAGAATGACAAGCTACTGAAAGCCTTCAATCTCAGACCGGGAGAGTCGTGGCTGGTTCCACCGCGCTTTATAGACGAGAAAGAATATATATTGGCCCCCACCGTAAAATGGGGAGTAGAATCGGGGAGCTTCTCTTTCTGCACTGAGTTATTCGGCCCGCTACTAAGTGTAGTCTGCATCGATAGTCTCGAAGAAGGTATTGACTTGGTCAATGACCTGTACTACGGATTAACTTCAGGATTACAGAGCCTCGACGAAGCTGAACAGAAACTGTGGAAGGACACCCTATCGGCAGGAAACCTGTATATCAACCGGGGAATTACGGGAGCAATCGTCAACCGTCAGCCATTCGGCGGAATGAATATGTCCGCTTTTGGTGGCGGCCTCAAAGCGGGCGGCCCCAATTATTGCACTTGCTTTGTAGAAATCACAGACAAGCCGGACAGCAAGACTGATTATAAACAAAGCTACGAGAAAGCCTGGCAGGAAGAATTCTCAAAAGCCAAAGACATCAACAAGCTATACGGGGAACAGAATCTTTTCCGTTATCTGCCTCTGTATGAAATGATTCTGCGTCTATTCCCGGAGGATACGGACGAAGAAGCATTGATGATTGCCTATGCGGCAAAGATCTGCGGAACACCGCTCGCCATCAGCTTCGACCCGACAGACAACCGTAGTGCCGCACTTGCCGGAGCCGGTTGCGAACTAAGGGAAGAGTCAATGGAGAAATTTCTGGAAGTAATGATAGATTATGCAAGAATACGGACTTGTTCGCCCAATATTCCCCAAAAAATGTATGAAGTAGCTGCGGAATATGATATGTACATTGCGACAGCACCGCCCGTTAAGCAAGGACGCATCGAGTTGCTGCACTATATCCAGGAACAAAGTATCTCTTTCGAGTATCACCGGTACGGTAGTATTTCCGAAGTGCCGCCTTGCGAGTAGTAATGAAATGAATACTTTCTCCCCTTATTCTTCCGGCTTAACTTTCTAATTGGAAGTAGCCGGGAATAAGGGGAGAAGACAGAAAGTGCACCAAGTTTCCTTTATTAGTTCAAAAATGATTATCTTTGCAAACTAAAACGAGCAACTTGGTAACAAAAGTAATAATAGATTAATATGGCATTGCAATGTGGTATCGTAGGACTACCGAACGTGGGTAAGTCAACACTTTTCAACTGTTTGTCGAACGCAAAGGCACAAGCGGCAAACTTCCCTTTCTGTACAATTGAACCGAATGTAGGTGTAATCACCGTTCCCGATGAACGTCTGAATGCACTGGCAGAATTGGTACATCCCCAAAGAATCGTCCCTACAACAGTAGAAATCGTAGATATCGCCGGACTGGTGAAAGGCGCAAGCAAAGGTGAAGGACTGGGAAACAAGTTCCTCGCCAATATCCGTGAGACGGATGCAATTATCCACGTACTCCGTTGCTTCGACGATGAGAACGTGACGCATGTAGACGGAAGTGTAAATCCTGTTCGCGACAAAGAAATCATTGACTACGAACTTCAGTTGAAGGATTTGGAAACTATCGAAAGCCGTATCCAGAAAGTGCAGAAACAGGCGCAGACAGGTGGTGACAAAGCTGCAAAACAGGCTTACGATGTGCTGGTTCAATACAAAGAAGCTTTGGAACAAGGCAAATCGGCACGTACCGTTACTTTTGAAACCAAAGACGAACAGAAGATTGCCCGTGAACTGTTCCTGCTGACCAGCAAACCGGTAATGTACGTCTGCAACGTAGACGAAGCAAGTGCGGTAAACGGAAACAAATACGTAGATATGGTACGTGAAGCCGTGAAAGACGAGAATGCAGAAATCCTCGTTGTCGCAGCCAAGACAGAAGCGGACATCGCCGAACTGGAAACGTATGAAGACCGTCAGATGTTCCTCGCCGAGGTAGGTCTGGAAGAATCGGGCGTGGCGCGTCTTATCAAATCAGCTTATAAATTATTGAATCTTGAAACTTACTTCACAGCCGGCGTACAGGAAGTACGTGCCTGGACGTACGAAAAGGGATGGAAAGCTCCGCAATGCGCAGGTGTTATCCATACCGATTTTGAGAAAGGCTTTATCCGTGCAGAAGTTATCAAATACGAAGATTATATCCAATATGGCTCGGAAGCAGCCGTGAAGGAAGCCGGTAAACTGGGTGTGGAAGGAAAAGAATATGTCGTACAGGATGGCGACATCATGCATTTCCGTTTCAACGTGTGATTATCGACAATCACCGACGACTTATTAATTACTAATTCGCTAACAACATGAAATATCTCATTGCAGGAACGGGAGGTGTAGGCGGCAGTATCGCAGGATTCTTGTCGCTGGCAGGCAAAGATGTAACTTGTATTGCCCGTGGAGCTCATTTACAGTCAATTCAGACAAACGGCCTGAAACTGAAGTCGGATTTAAAGGGCGGACATACGCTCCGAATCCCGGCAACTACGGCTGAAGAATTTAACGGGAAAGCAGATGTGATATTTGTATGCGTGAAAGGTTATTCGGTCGATTCTATCGTAGAACTGATAAAAAGAGCAGCACACAAAGATACGGTTGTCATACCTATTCTGAATGTATATGGAACAGGGCCGCGCATACAGAAACTTGTTCCGGGAGTCACTGTCCTGGATGGTTGTATCTATATCGTAGGCTTCGTTTCCGGCACTGGAGAAATTACCCAAATGGGCAAGATATTTCGCTTGGTATATGGCGCCCATCACGGCACGGTCGTAAAACCCGGATTACTGGAAGCTATCCGGCAAGACTTGCAGGAAGCAGGCATAAAGGTAGACCTGTCACCGGACATCAATCGGGATACGTTCATCAAATGGTCGTTCATCTCCGCAATGGCGGTAACGGGTGCTTACTACGATGTTCCGATGGGAGAAGTGCAGAAACCGGGAAAGGTACGGGATACATTTATCGGACTTTCTACGGAAAGCGCCGCTCTCGGAAAGAAACTGGGCGTTGAATTTCCGGAAGACCCCGTCAGCTATAATCTGAAAGTGATTGATAAACTCGACCCCGAAAGCACCGCTTCCATGCAGAAAGACCTGGCACGCGGACATGACTCGGAAATCCAGGGTCTGCTCTTCGATATGATTGCGGCAGCCGAAGAACAGGGAATAGATATACCGACCTACCGGATGGTTGCGGAGAAATTCAAAGAATCTAATCATTAACATTAATCCAATATAGAATGAATACCATGCTATTATCCATCAACTGGAACCCGAACCCCGAACTATTCAACCTGTTCGGCATTTCTATCCGTTATTACGGATTACTGTGGGCAGTAGGAATATTCTTTGCTTATGTGGTTGTTCACTACCAGTACCGGGATAAAAAGATAGAGGAGAAGAAGTTTGACCCGCTTTTCTTTTACTGTTTCTTTGGTATTCTGATTGGTGCCCGCCTGGGACACTGTCTGTTCTATGACCCGGGGTATTACCTGTCTCATTTTTGGGAGATGATTCTTCCCATCAAATTCATGCCGGACGGAAACTGGAAATTCACCGGATATGAAGGATTGGCCAGCCACGGCGGTACACTAGGATTGATAATTGCCCTTTGGCTGTATTGCCGTAAGACGAAGCTTCATTATATGGATGTGCTGGATATGATTGCCGTAGCTACGCCAATCACGGCCTGCTTCATTCGTCTTGCCAATCTGATGAATTCTGAGATTATCGGTAAACCGTCTGATGTGCCCTGGGCATTCGTTTTCGAGCGCGTGAAAGAATATGGAGCAAACGGTGAAATACTTCCGGCAATCCCCCGTCATCCGGGACAGCTTTACGAAGCTATCGCCTATCTTATCCTGTTCTTCATCATGATTTACCTGTATAAGAATTACAGTAAGAAACTGCATCGCGGCTTCTTCTTCGGCCTCTGTCTGACGTATATCTTCACCTTCCGCTTCTTTATCGAGTTCCTGAAAGAGAATCAGGAAGATTTCGAGAACAGCATGATGTTCAATATGGGACAATGGTTAAGCGTTCCATTCATCATAATAGGTGTCTACTTTATGTTCTTCTATGACAAGAAGAAGAAAGTAGCCTGAAACGGAAAAAGAAAAAGGGATTGGTGATTTAAACATCACTAATCCCTTTTTTTATCATTTACTCTTTTCTTGTTAGAGTGAATATCATTTTCTTATTTCCCCCTGACTATCTTCTTTATATCATTCAGCTTATTCAGCGCTTCAATCGGAGTGAGATTATTCACATCCAAATTTAATATCTCATCACGAATCTGACAAAGAATCGGGTCATCCAACTGGAAGAAGCTCAACTGCATACCACCACGGTTCTCGCTCACTTCCGCCAGCGGTTTACCGGAGATACCCTGTTGACGATTATCAGATTCAAGCTGCTTTAATATCTCGTTGGCGCGTTTCACGATGCTCTTCGGCATACCTGCCATCTTTGCCACATGGATACCGAAAGAGTGCTCACTACCGCCACGCTCCAGTTTACGAAGGAAGATTACCTTGTTATCCACTTCTTTCACCGATACATTATAATTCTTGATACGCTTGAAGGATTTCTCCATCTCATTCAATTCATGGTAGTGCGTAGCAAATAAAGTACGTGCTTTTGCCTTCGGATGCTCATGGATATATTCCACAATCGCCCAGGCAATGGAAATACCATCATATGTGGATGTACCGCGTCCCAGTTCGTCAAATAGTACCAAGCTTCGGGAAGAAACGTTGTTCAGGATATCCGCCGCTTCGTTCATTTCCACCATGAATGTAGATTCACCGACTGATATATTATCGCTCGCTCCCACACGTGTGAATATCTTATCCACCAGTCCGATATGCGCACTTTCCGCAGGAACAAACGAGCCGATTTGAGCCAATAGCGTAATCAACGCCGTCTGACGCAAGAGTGCCGACTTACCCGCCATGTTGGGGCCGGTTATAATGATAATCTGCTGCGTATTACTATCCAGCATCACATCGTTGGCAATATACTTCTCACCGATAGGAAGCTGCTTCTCAATCACCGGGTGACGCCCCTGACGAATATCCAGTACGTCATTATCCTCAATGACCGGACGGATATAACGATTCTCACGAGCCACATTGGCAAATGCCAACAGACAATCCAGCCGGGCAATCTGATTCGCGTTAATCTGTATCTGCGGAATAAATTCCATCAATGCCTGTACCAAATCCGTATATAGTTGCGTTTCCAGCACCAGAATCTTATCTTCCGCCCCTAAAATCTTCTCTTCATACTCTTTCAATTCCTGCGTGATATAACGCTCTGCGTTGACCAACGTCTGTTTGCGAATCCATTCGGGTGGAACCTTATCCTTATGTACATTACGGACTTCAATATAATAACCGAACACATTATTGTAAGCCACTTTCAAGCTCGGAATACCCGTCCGTTCGCTTTCGCGCTGCTGTATCTGAAGCAGATAATCCTTTCCCGAATACGAAATCCGACGTAGTTCGTCCAAATCCGCATTCACCCCGTCTTGAATCACTCCCCCCTTATTAACAGCCAACGGCGGGTCATTCTTAATCTCTTTGGCAATCCGGTCGCGAATAGTGACACAAAGGTTCAACTGCTCCCCTATCCAGTTCAGGCTTGCGTTATCGGCCTGGATACATGCCAACTTTATCGGCTCGATAGCCTGCAAAGCCACCTTCAACTGAACCACTTCACGAGGCGATACGCGCCCTACAGCGACTTTGGAAATGATACGCTCCAAATCGCCTATCAGATGCAACTGCTCTTCAATCAATTCCTTAAAGTCCGGTTGACGGAAAAAATACTCCACGACATTCAACCGTTCGTCAATCGGCTTCTTATCCTTCAAAGGAAAGACCATCCAGCGTTTCAGCAAACGTGCTCCCATCGGGCTGATTGTCCGGTCGATGACATTCAGCAAACTGCTTCCGCCATCATTCATATTGCCAATCAACTCAAGGCTACGCACCGTAAACTTATCTAGACGAACGTATTTATCTTCCTCAATACGAGCCAAAGAAGTGATATGTCCAATCTGTGTATGCTGCGTCATCGTAAGGTATTGCAGGATAGCGCCGGAAGCTATGATACCATTCTTCAAGTGTTCCACGCCGAAACCTTTCAGGTTCTTCGTCTCAAAATGCTTCAGCAACTTCTCACGGGCGGTAGTCTCCGTAAATACCCAGTCGTCAAGCTCGAAGGTAAAGAACTTGCTGCCGAAATTCCCCTCAAACATCAGGCGTTTGCCACGCTCGAAAAGAATCTCTTTCGGAGCGAAGTTGTTCAGCAGTTTGTCCACATAGTCAAAAGGGCCTTCCGCAGTAAGGAATTCGCCGGTAGATATATCGAGAAAGGCAACGCCACAGGAAGCCTTTCCGAAATGGACGGCAGCCAGGAAGTTGTTCTCCTTATAGTTCAATACATTATCATTGATGGAAACACCCGGAGTCACCAGTTCGGTAATCCCCCGTTTCACTAACTTCTTGGTCATTTTGGGATCTTCCAACTGGTCGCAGATAGCGACACGCTTTCCGGCACGAACCAGTTTCGGCAGATATGTATCGAGAGCATGGTGGGGGAATCCTGCCATCTCAACAGTTTTTCCTTTTCCGTTAGCGCGTTTTGTCAGTGTGATTCCTAATATCTCGGACGCAACGATAGCATCCGTAGAATATGTTTCATAAAAGTCGCCGCAACGAAACAGCATCACTGCATCAGGATGTTGTGCTTTCAAATCCAGAAACTGTTTCATCATCGGGGTGAGGACGATTTCTTCTTCGTTCACGGTTCTCTCCCTTTCTTTTTTATTTAGAGTAAACAATTACAATATCTTTGCAAAGATAACGGTTTTTCGGCAGAGAATCAACGGTATCCCCCGTTTCAATTTTCAAAATAAGTGTTGCATAGATTTAAAAAGAAACCGCTTTTTTCTTAACAAACAGGAGAAAATCATTAAAACGTGTTATAAAACATACTGTTTTACTTGGATAATTTGCTACTTTCACAAAAGTACGTACCTTTGCAATGTGTTTTTCATAGTATTAGATTTAAGGTTAACAAAGGTTGGAGCAAGGCGTTGCTCCTTTTTTTATGTCCGTACGTCTCGTGTTACCATCCGGCATGTTCTTTTTTATTTTCCCGGGCATCTGCGTCCCGTTTCTTTTCACCCGAATAGTTCCACTCAATTTCGTCAACGTATTCTTTTCCATCCTGTGTTGCGACGGCTTTAATCTTGTTCTTCCCTTTTTCAAGCATTACTTCATCGAATACATAATGCACATCCGTATATCCCTTACGGATACCTGCCAATTCCCTGCCATTCAGGTAGACTTTGGGAGTTCCGATATTCGAATAGACAGTGACGGAAGTCTGCTGACGTTCACGGTCAGTATTGCGGCGCTGCGTCAGATAAAGTACGGGAGATTTGCTCCAGTTCGCTTTATACCAGTAGTAGGAGTCTTTCTTTATTTTTCGGTCGAATGTCATCAATCCTTTCAGGTTGCGGGCAGGTACTCCGCCACGGCTCCACATGGGTACGGCGAAGTCGAACATATTCCACAGATAAGAAGCAATGATATAGGGATGTTCAGCTATTACGCTCCACTGATATTCATGCGTTTTCGTCTGAAAAGTTTCGGGATAGAAAGGTTTGCTCCAGTTTAAGGCATCCCCCAGATATTCGGTCTGATGGTCGAGGTTGGCATCAGCCCCGTATTCGGTCAGCATCAATTTCTGCCAGGGATAGCTTTTTTCAAGTCCTTTCACCCAAGGTTCGATGTCCTGCAACTTCTTTTCGTACCAGCCGAAATAACGGTTCATGCCCTGTATATCCGCGTTTTGGTTCACCGGATGATCCGCATGTCCGTAACCGTTCACAGCAGCCGTATAACGGTCAGGGTCTTCTGTCTTTGCCAGGTCGTGAAGAGACTGGGTTAATGATGCCGTGTATTCATGAGGCTGGTAAACTTCGTTATGCAGCCCCCATACATAAATGGAAGGATGGTTGAAACTTTGACGAATCAATTCGCGGAGCTGGGTTTGCGCATTCTCCGCTTCATAGCCTGTCACCCGATTGACAAAAGGTATTTCAGCCCAAATAATCAAGCCTAACGTATCGCACCGTGAATACAGGTAGTCCGACTGCTGATAGTGGGCGAAACGTACAGTCGTAGCACCGATATCCATAATCTGAGCCAAATCGAAGTCATGTTCCCGGTTAGTCAGTGCACTGCCCAGACCCCACCAGTCCTGATGGCGGGTGACACCATACATCGGATATTTCTCACCATTCAGATAGAAACCTTTTCCGGCAACAATCTCATAATGACGGATACCCAAAGGTTGCGTGACCTCATCAATCACCTTACCGTCAGCAAGCAAACGGGAGACTACTTTATAAAGATAAGGGTCTTCCCTGCCTTGCCAAAGATGAGGATTAGAGAGCTTAAAGGTCGATGCATAACTTTGCGTCCCTTGCGGAGTCAGTTCGAGCGGCAGACTCCGGGAGCTTACTTTCTTCCCTTCTTGCGTATAAATGCTGTTTTCCAAAACAAGATGCGCAGGAGTCAGGCTGCCATTGTCCAGTTTCACTTTGACGGTGATGTCCGCCGAACGTTTCGATACATTTTTCTGAGTGATATATACGCCGGGGGAAGCGCAATCGGTCACTGTGATATTATTCTGTTCTGTCGTTATCAGCCATACAGGACGATAAATACCACCATACACACCAAACAGGCTATGATTAACGGGAATCACATCGGGACGGGCCGTATTGTCAGCTTTCACGACAATTTCATTCTCAGCATCCAGCTTCAAAGCCGTACCTATTTCGAAAGCGAAAGCGCCATAGCCACCTTTATGCGTGCCTACCAACTTTCCATTGACGTAGACTTCGGTACAGGCTCCCACACCTTCGAAACGAAGAAAGACACGTTTACCCGCTAATTCGTTACCAAAAAATTGGCTCTTCCTATAATAGCCGGAACCCTCGTAAAAAGCATCGGCTTTCTGCTGCATATCTTTCGCATTCCAAGTATGTGGAAGAGTCACTTCTTCCCATTTGCCTTCCCATTGCTGGGAAGCACGCATAGGTTCCACAGAGAAAGGTCCCCGTTTGAATTGCCAGCCGGTATTGAAGGAGACTACGTCACGGGCAAATGTACTGTTCGCAAGGACTCCTGCCAATAAAAGCAGAAGCACAATCATTCTATTTTTCATCATTCTGTTGATTGTATTTTTCTACTTTGCCATCTTATAAATCTCACATCCACCCATCAGGAAAGCACCCACGCCATACACTTCGGTCATGTCGCGCGTCACCTTCTTCGGATCGGCTCCGATAGGCTGCACATACCCCAACTTCCCGTCTGCATCCACAGCAGATACCTGAGCATTCCATCCCTTCACCAAGCCGGGAAGAAAAGTAGCTTTATCCAGCAATCCTTCGTTGATACCGTAAGCCAAGGCATAGACGATAAATGTTGTACAACTTGTTTCAGGCGACGGATAAGAAGCAGGATCCAGCAGACTTGCGTGCCAGAATCCGTCTGCATTCTGCAAACCGGCCACACGGGAACATAGCTTCACGAACAGCGTTTCATAAAACTTCCGGTTTTTGTCCTTTGCGGGAAGTTCCTTCAATATCTCTACCAGTCCGCCAAGCACCCAGCCGTTGCCACGCCCCCAAAACACTTTCTGACCATTCGCTTCGCGTTGGTCAAAGTATCGCCAGTCACGATAGAAAAGATTCTCCTCTTTATCGAAAAGATAATCGTAAGTAGCTTTAAATTCACGGTTCATGAAACGGATATATTTTTTGTCACCTGTCAGGACATATAATTTGGTGTACACCGGTGGAGCCATGAAAAGAGCGTCGCACCAAGTCCAGCGTTCCAGTGTTTCGGGCTTGCGGTAATCCAGTTTGAAATCGTCCGTCGGCGGATTCTTCATCACCCAGTCCGTGCGGGCGATGGTAGGATCGAGCATACGCTTATTTTTATATTTCCGGTAGAGGTCAATAAATACTTGTGAGACAGCGATATCGTCGGCATGATACATTCTCTTGTCCGGCTGCCATCCGTTCCGGCTGCCTATGCGGGTAAGCCATTTAAAATAATCCTTGTCACCGTCTTCGCGCTCCGCCAGTTCAGCCCAATCAAGCATACCGACATAGAGTACGGCATTTGTCCAACTCAAGTCACCGTGTTCGGCTCCCTTGTTGGGGTGGGCGATTTGCCAGTCGGCTACTTTCTTCATTGTTTCTTTAATTTCCGCTTTACGGAAAGGCATATCCTGCGCCTGTATGCTGACAGCAAACAATAAGACGGCAATTATCCCTGCTTTTCTTTTTAGATTCATTCGTTTATAATATTAGGAAGTTTTGCGGTTGTTTTTATTCCAATATCCGGTCAAATACAAATATACGCTAAATATCGGATATAATAAAGACAATTATCGGACGTATATATACTCAGTGTAGTGAATATATATTCAGCATGGTAGGCATGGGGCTGTGTCAAAAGTAACTAAACTCCTCTCCTTCAAGAAAGAGGAAAATTTAGTTACTTTTGACCCCTCATGCCCAATAAACAGAAGATTAACAGGATGTTATATCATTAGTAAACCAGCCTGTCATTCACTGAAATCAATATCCAACGGTTCGATATTATTTTCCGAACCTGCATATCCCGGTGTCTGGTTGATATGTCCCTGAACATTGGTAGAGATAGCATTCAGCGCTATCGGCCACAATACGTTATGGGGCGCAATGGTATATTCGTTTCCAATCGGAGTTTTCACGCCTTTGTTATAGAAATCCGTCACGTCCATGATGTGGTCGTAGAAGAAATTCTTTTCGGAGAAATTATCCAAACGATAAGTACGGCCTTTGTCATCGGCTTTCCCGGTCTTGGCATAGATAAATGCTATACGGGTAAGTTCCGTCTTGCGCGGTTCTTCATAGTAAAGTTCGCGGGCACGTTCGTCAAGAATAGTGCGGATAGTCATCTGAGCGGCATCCAGTTCATCGGCTTTCGCCCTGCGACGCACTTCATTCACATCAGCAGCAGCTTTCTGGAGACTGGCGGCATCACCTTTCCAAATATAAGCCTCAGCACGCAACAGGTAGGTTTCGGCAATACGGAAAATATACCAGTCGGCCCATCCGCCACGCCACCATTTATCCTTCTGGTCGGCAACATTGGTCTTATAATGCGGCCATCCCACCCAGTCGCGAATTGTATCGTTCACCAAAATATTTCCGTTGTCATCTTTGAAACGAACGGGTTGTCCATACCATTCCGTACCTTTGAGTGCAGGATTGTTGTACACCAAGTCCGTCATTTCTATCCAGTTGCCGGGAGCATGACGAAGATCCGTGTCATCCAATGTCCAGATCATATGTGTGTGATACCACGTAGAACGTGCCGTACATACTCCACGACCATATTGCTCCAGATAAGGATTTTTCGTGGCATCATTATCAGTAAAGCCATTCTTGCCATCGGGAGTCTTGATTTCTCCGTCCTTTGCAAACCAAGGCAATACCTGACGCTTGATTTCCAGTCCGGCAGCCGAACGGATATCCTCACCTGCGTCATAACGGTCGAGTACCATATAGAGCACTTCCTTATTCTCAGGCAATGACTTGTTGGCCGATTGGTGCAAATCCCAGATTACATTTTTGGTATTATCAGCCTTGTCGATACCGAAACGCTCCGTCATCAGGTGGTGGACTCCGTCGTTGATAACCTTGTTTGCCGATTCGACAGCATCGTCAAATTCCCCCAATGCAAGGTTTATCTTTGTCAGCAGGTGGTAAGCCGCAGCCTGAGTCACCATGCCGATATAGACATTGTTCTTGAGATAGGGAGCCGTACGATCCAAGTCATTCTTCAGATAGCGCAGAATGGCTTCGCGCTTCGTTGAGTAAAAGTCATAACGGGGACCGGTGATTTCTTCCGTGATGAACGGGATATCGCCATACTGATGCACCAACCGGTAGTAACGATACGCACGGTGGAAGCAAGCCAGTCCTTCTACTTCCCTGCGCTGGTCTTCATTATCAAACTGAGCCGTCTCCGAACGGGTCAGCAACGTGTTGGCATCTTTAATACCTTTATACAGATAAGTCCAGTAGTTATTAATCTGGCTGCCGTTTCCTGTCAGTGAAGCACTGGGCGTAATCTGCCGTTTCAAGTCCTGCGGAGAACTTGCCGCATCCGTACGGCCGTTGACACTGATATCCGAGAAGAAATATTCGGAAAGAATACAAGGGTCGGCAGAGCCTGCTGTGGGATAAAAGTCGAAGTAACGGACATCACGGTTCAACATATCCGTTCCGGTCTTCAGACCGTTGTAGTCGGCAAAAGAAATTTCCGGCGTATAGAATGACAGTGGCTTCGGGTCCAGCCAATCCGAACAACTACTTGCTAATACAGCTAATCCAATCATACAGGCAATGCCTGCTTTCTTATTATTTAGTTTCATCAGTCTGTAGATATTATAAAGTCAAGTTAATTCCAAAATAAATTACTCTCGGGGTATTCTTATCGCTGTTTTCCGGGTCATAACCAGGCCAACCGGAGATGTAACCCGCATTCTTCATCGTCGCGTTGACGTTCAGATTCTGGATTCTCAGCGGTTCTATCAACTTCTTCGGGAAAGTATATCCGATAGAGATATTATCGAAACGCAGGAAAGAAGCGTTCTTATAAATCGAATATGCAACTCCTGCCGGCTTCTTGTTCGCCAGTCGCGGATATTCGTTGTTACGGTTCTCCGGTGTCCAGTAGTCACGCTTGATCTGATTCGTTACATTCAGCAAAGCATTGTCGTTGGTAAAACGTCCCAAGCTTTGTTTATGCCCGATGTAAGAGTACATATTGAACGAGATATTGAGATTCTTGAACAACGTGAAATCATTGCGCATACTCCAACGAAGACGCGGCATATTTGTTCCTTGGAATTCCTTATCTGTATTGTCATATTTGTAATTCATGTCCTTATCCAACAGATGAACGTCACCCGGCTGTTGTCCGTATTTGGCAGCCTCTTCACGGTCTTCTTCCTGCCAGATTCCCACTACTTTATAGTCCCATATTTCATCAATATCGTGTCCGATGAAACGCTTGTTCTTGATATCGTCCGCTTCACGCTGACCGATAACATTACCATCGGCATCTTTCACATCTTCCATGATACCGTATAGATGGGTAATCTTGTTCTTGTTGTAAGCCAGATTGAGAGAGGTGCGCCAAGTAAATTTATCCATCCTGATATTCGTCGAGTTCAATGAAAGTTCGACACCGGTATTCTGTACTTCACCGATATTGGACATAACAGAACTATAACCAATCAGACTAGGCAACTCACGGCTTACGAGCAAGTCGGTTGTGATCTTCTTATACACATCCACGCTGGCACTCAGTCTGCCTTGCAGGAAAGTCAAGTCCATACCGGCATTCCATGAAGTAGTCGATTCCCATTTCAGGTTGGGGTTAGCCATGGTAGAAGCGTAGAAAGTGTTGGCGGTAATTAACTCACCGGTTGACGGATCCACATAGATGTATTTACGTGGAGACAATTGCATGAATGCAGCATAAGTACCTACCGCACGGTTACCGTTCTTACCCCATGAGAGACGCAGTTTACCATATTCAAACCAATCGGGACGGTGCAGGAATTTCTCTTCAGAGAAGACCCATCCCAACGCAATGGCCGGGAAAGTGGCGCGCGGATTGGCAAGTCCGAAAGCCGAATATCCGTCACGTCGTACGGTAGCGGTAATCAGGTAGCGTTGGTCATATACATAATGCAGACGTCCCATAAACGCATCTCCTGTACGGTAAATATCATCACTGGATACGTTCGGAGTTGTTCCGAAGCCGATACCCCCATATCCCAATTCGTCAGTAGGCAGGAAGTTTTCATTGGTCATCTCGTCTTTCCAACGCTGGAACTTCTCCCAGTTGGCAAGGAAAGTAAAGTCAAAAGCATGTTTGCCGAATGTCTTGTTCCATTTCAGCATATTATCCCATTGCCAATAAAAGTCTTTCGTATGTTTACGTTCCACGCGGCCGTTCTGTTTTCCGGCATCGGGAGAAGCGGCTGCCTTATGGAAGAGATAGTTTGTCCATTCAAAACGCGGAGAATAAGTTGTCTGGATAGAGAATCCCAGCGGAAGAGTGATTTTCAGATAAAGGGCTGCATTCAGGTTCTCAATATCATTGCGTTTGCTTTGGAAAGCCGGAGCAATGAGCGGGTTACTTTGGTTATTGTTGCCGGTAGGATATTGTCTCAAAGTCACTCCATCGTCTTCATAAAGGCTTCCGAAAGGTGAAAGAGAGGTGTAATAATCAGACGAGTTGCTGATATATCCTTCGTCACGTGAAGTAAACTGTGCGTTCACGCCATAGGTGAGGAAACTTTGTATTTTGTTCTCCAGGTTAATACGTGCACGGATAGCACTGTATCCACCACCACGTACGTTACTCTCGTTTTTCAGGTAGTTGATAGATGAATAATAAGACATTTCATCTTTTTTTCCTGCTACGCTGACCGTGTAGTCCTGACGTAACGCCACATCCTGATAAATGACGTCGCGCCAGTCTACAAGACGTCCGGCCAGATAGTTTTCCACTTCCGTATTGGTAAATTCGAGACGTGTCAACCAGATACTTGCCGGATCACCTTTGTCGTTGCCCATCCAGTTTGCCAAATCCGCATTGGACATATTGGCCGGATTATTGAAATATCCGGTAGCTGCTTTCGAAGGATTCTTGCTTACTTCCACATCACGGCGGAAGTTGATGAAATCTTCTCCTTCGTAAACTTCAGGCAAGGAATTGACTAGTGAAAGTCCCCATGTACCACTGAAATTGATAACCGGCTTTTTCGTGTTCGAGCCTTTCTTGGTAGTAATCAATACAACGCCGTTAGCCGCTTTCGCACCGTAGACGGCTGTAGAACTGGCATCCTTCAATACGTCTATCTGTTCGATGTCGTTAGGGTTGATATCAGTCATTTGTCCCGAATAGATAACTCCGTCCAGTACAATCAACGGCTCAAGAGAAGATTTATCCTTATCAGTCGCACGCAAGTTGTTCTTACCACGAACCATCATGCTGGAATTACCTTTCGTATCGGTTTCGATACCTACCGAAAGTCCGGCTACACCCGTACGGAGCATGTCTTGAACAGTCTTCGGCTGTTCTTTCTCAAGGTCACTGGCTTTCAGGGATGCTACAGCTCCGGTCAGGTCTTTCTTCTTCATCGTACCGTAACCTACCACAACCACTTCTTCCAGTGTCTTGGAATCTTCTTTCATCTTGATAATAGACTTCTGTCCCGCTTTCACCGTTTGGGTAGTATAACCGATATATGACACCTGAAGGGAAGCGCCGAAAGGAGCTTCCAGTTTGTAATTACCATCAATATCGGTAATCACACCTGTCGTCGTACCTGTGACCAAAACGTTAGCCCCGATAATAGGTTCTCCGTTCTCGTCTACTACCTTACCGATGATCGTAGTTGTCTTTCCCGTCTGTGCCGGACTGCTCTTTTGGGGAAACAGGGCAATCTGTGTGCTGGTCACTTCAAAGGACAAATCAATGCCTTTCAGCATCTCTTCCACTGCCTTGGAGACGGGAACCCGTTTCACGTTCAGGCTAACCGCCTGTTTCACATCCACTTGTGTTGCATCATAAAAGAAGGTATAACCGCTCGTTTTCTCAATGCGTGCCATAGCTTCGGACAATGGAATCTTCGAGAAGCTTATCGTTATCATCTTCTCTTTTACTTGTGCAGAAAGTACAACGCTAAAAAATAATAGCGTCAAAAGTGCAAAATGCTTTTTTAAATTCATATTTTTGCGATGTTAAAAGTTAACTGTAAGGAGGGTGTGTTAAAATGGGTCAGATTTTAATGTTCACCCACTTTCCTCGGTTAATAAAAACTTGATTGGCAGGGGGAAAGCCGGAAACGGAACTTCCCCCTTGTTTCATTTTATATTTTGATTATATCATAGGCTTGCCTTTCTCCTTATTCGTTTGCTATAAAATTCATCTTACCGATATTGAATTCGGATATCTGCATCGTGTTTCCACCACTAGCCCATGCATCCAGCGTTACCTTGAAGTAACGGTAAGTCACTTTCATCGGCAGGTCGACTATTACATCACTAATCGTTTTAGCCACTGGTATATCAGCCCCTTTCAGGAGCTCGGTAAACTCAGTGTTGTCATTGCTACCATAGACAGAAACTTTCTTCACACGAAGATTGTCAGTACTATTGTCTGTACGATGAGTCAATTTAAAGAAGTCAAAGGTCTGCGGTGTTTGCATATCAATAATGAAATAAACAATGTCGCCAACAGGAACCGTTATTTTTGCATTATTAGCATCAGTAAATGTTTTCCCATTTGCTTTCACCAAAAGAATGGAACTTTTCGTATTATCATCAAACATATTTAGAGGGTTACCACCGGCGGTCTTATCAGCCGCCCAAGGATGGGAAGTCTCCACAGTCCAGCTTGTACGTTCCAAGTAATCAGTATATTCTACATTGCGTACATGGAAATCACAAGTGGTTGCAACCTCACTTCCATCGGTAGACTTAATGGTGATAGTAACATCTCCCAACCCCCTTGTATAGACTTCACCGTATTCATTAACTTCGGCCACTTCGGGATCCGATGATAAATAGATGACATCAGGATTGGTGGCATTCTCCGGCAATACAGCTACCGTCTCACCCAGTTTGATTGTACGTTCCATAGCCACATAATAATCTTTGTATGCTTCGGAAACGGTAATGGAAGTGACCGGATAAATACGTTTCTCCACTTTTACCAGACAGGTAGTCCACAAATCCGTATTATTGAGTGACCACACGGTCAATACGCCTTCACCTACTCCGGTAGCCGTAACAACACCGGATTCATCTACGGTAAATACCTTCTCATTGCCGGTCGTATAGCGGTATGTGTATTCGCCGGCATCTACCGCATCGGCAGGAAAAGTAGTAACGGCAGTAGCATATGTATCTCCCTCTATCAATGAAATAGTACCCTCTGCCACGTCGGCCACCGCCAGACGGTTGACTTTCAGTGCCAGCGTTTCATCGTCATCACAAGCTACAAACAGGACGGCAAACAATGTACACGCCAGCCACAAGGAATAATTAGTGATATATTTGATAGTCTTCATCTTTCGTGTTATTTATAGTCATTTACATTTTCATCCGTTATCAGATATAAGTTTTCCGGAGCTTTCGGATATTCTTTTGCCTCTATTTCTTTTCTCAGTGCCTGAATCTGCGTTTCAGTGACCGTGAAATGTTTGTCTCCGTAATCATTCATCACAATATCTACCGGACGAAGAAATCCCCACTTCTCAAAGAAATCCAACAAGTCCAACTGTGCCAAATTACATACTTGACGCACAAAGTCCAGTTGCAGAATACCTTGTGTATCGACAGTCGTATCCAAATCGGGAGTCACACGATAATATTCATGCAAATCACGATAGAAATCTTCTTTGCCCAATACATCTGTCAGATAGAGTTTCAACTGCCAGAAAGGTACGAGTTTCACATAATATTCATCAGATGCATTCTTCAAGCAGTGTGGTTGTCCGGCCTTCACAATGCGGTTAATGGCTTCTTCGTAGACAGTAATTCCGGTATCCTTATCCATCAGGCGAGAACCCTTTCCGAACGAAGTTCTTACATAGTTGGCAAGAATGTTGTTAGTCACTTCAGTAAGCCCTGCCCATTTCAATCCCGGACGGGTCTGGTTGGCATGACCGATTTCGTGCCCCAGTACCCAGACACGGTTCTTCATTCCTTCTACCGTGCAGAATACATCCCGATAGCTTGCCAAATAAGCTGTATGATTGGAAGCCGAATAAGGATTCTTGGCATTATGCTCTATATGGAGATACATACGGTTGCCAAATTCCTTATTATATTTGAACAATCCCATCATATCCCATTCCAAACGAACCACCTCGTCCAACAAATTCATGACTTCCATTATAGGAGTATTGGCTTGTTTATAATCGAGCACCGTCCAAGTGACATGTACATATTTGCCCAGCACATCCAAATCCAGCCACTTCGCATTGCGCAGCATTTCCTCAAACTGGGCTTGCGTTCCGGTTTGCGCGTCGAAATATCCGTTTACCTTACCAAACGGGAAATGGACTTTGACAGACTTGGCGGCTACCGCTTTTTTATCTTCTTCCGTTTTCAGTATTAACGGAATATTCTTGTCATTGGTCAGGTTCTGAATATAAACCAGACCACCGATAGCCATTTTCAGTTTATTTTCACCGGAAAGAAGAGGATAAGACTTACTGCTGTTGTATCCCAGACTCAAATCCTGAACAACCATAGATATGTTTTGTCCGTGAGTATCACCTACCAATACCAGAATTTCTTCTCCCTGTTCCACATAAATACCGGTAGGATTGTCACGCAAGCTATAAGGCCCTGTCTTATTAGTGGTGGCCATAATGCTTGGATTCTGATAAGGACGGTATTCAGCCACTCTGAATTCGGAATTATAAGTTCCTGTCAGCAGGGCGGTGGCAAGTTTCTTATATGTTTCGCCCGGCATTTTCTTTATATCCTTTTCCGTAATGCCCTCACGAAGTTCGGAACAAGAGTTATCCGTAAAAATCTGAAGATAATCATACTTATTATTACTGGTCTGGAAGAACTCCATCTCGGCACAACTGATACGGTTATTGTGGGCTGCATGAATATCGAAACGCACTTTCTTCACGTCTTTTATAGCCTCGTCCAGTTGCAGTATGGAAGCAGCCGTATAATTAGTTTCCAGTTCAAAAGACTTGACTTTGACAAACTCGGGATGAGCTGCTGTTGATACCAATACATCAAACTTGTTAAACGCTCCGTACTTCGTACCGTTGTCCGTACGCGGATGATAAATGATATAATTCAATGACGTACAGTTCTCCAAAGTGTAGGTAATCTGGAAAGGCCAGTCGGTGAACGCTCCAAATTTGGAATTGAAATAAGAAGTGTAGTCACCATCAAAAGAACAGACAATGCCGCGCTGTTCCGATTCCACCTCTTCTGTGGTAGCTGTCGCACCGCTTACTGTTATTTTCACGTCAGCAGAGCCGGAAGAAGCTTCCTGACTGACAGGTATCTCTCTGGTCAGTTCACCATAAGAAAGTGTAACTACCGTTGCACGTGGTTCTTCATAATAAGTAGGATCTACGGTCACTTTCAGCAGGTTGTCCACCAACTCCAATGCACACCAGTCTTGTCCGTTCTGTGCCACAGAGCAATGTAACCCGCTCAATTCAACATCTTTCGTCACTACCAGATAAACTTCCTTTGTTCCACCGGAAGAATTAAAACTCAAATCCAGCGGCAGGACTCTTACCCAGCCACTACGCTCGTCCGCATCGTCATCATCGCTGCAAGACCACAATGAGAGCACTGACAACAACAGTATCATACCCCATGAGATCCGGCGAATCCGGTCTGCGCCCTTAAAAATAATGCTCATAATGATTAAATATTAAAAGTTAACTATTAGACTACGACGCCATTCACCTTAGTGGGGGGTCAGCCCATGAACCGCTGCCGCAATCCGGTTTATAAAAAAATGATTTCATTGTTATTATTTCTGCTTCGGCAGAATCGTCAGCATATTCTCATCATTAAATTCATAGCTGATAGGATGAATACGCGACATAATCCTCATGATTTCTTCCAAAGGCTCGTGTCGCAAGGTAAATGTGTATCTATACTGTTCCTGCAATTCGGGAGACAGGTGTATCTTTACGTTATACCATTTGGAAAGAAGAGGACAAATCTCATTCAACGGCCTGTCCTTAAATACGATCTGATTACTTGCCCACGAGACTGCCAGTTCGATATCCCCCTTTTCTATCCGTAGCTGCCCGTTCCGTTTGTTGAACGTCCCCACTTCTCCCGGACGCAGGAAACGGGTTTCCGATTTCGTCTCCAACGAAACAGAACCTTCTTTCAGGCTGACAAACGTATTCTCCGAACCGGGAAAAGATTCTACGTTGAATTTAGTCCCGTGCACGGTAATTTTCATCCCTTCGGTTTCAACGACAAAAGGATGATCCTTATCATGAGCCACGTCAAAATAAGCTTCTCCGTTCAACCGTACATTTCTGTTTTTTGAATAATAGCTGGTATTGTAAGCCAGTGAAGTAGCCGAATGAATCCATACATTCGAACCATCGGGCAAGGCAACTTCCGATTTTCCTCCCCAGTTGGAATAGGTTTGTTGGGCCATTTCCGGCTGACCGATCTTTATACCTATATATAAAGAAGCGGAAAGAAAAACAGCTACGACTACACAAGCTGCAGCAACATAACGTTGAAAACGGGGAAAATCCCACAAACGCACGGATTGTCCCTTCCCTTTGAAGCTTGTTCCAATTTCGTCTCCGGCGGATATTCCCATATCTTCAGCCTGTCTCTGTTCCGCCTCCTCACATGCCTCCATACGGCACATCATTTCCTTCCAGTAGAAATCTATGTCCGGTGTATAATTGACTACTTTAGCACGTATCTTTTCCCAAACTCCCCGAAGTTCTTCATATACCTCCCGGTTCTCACCGACAGACAGCCACTCTTCCAACCGTTTGCTGTCAGCATCGGATATGTCTTGTTTTAATTCAGAGATAATCAACTCCCAAGGTATTTCTTTTTTCATGCTTCGCTGTCTTTTTAAACTGTTATCGATACTATGACACAAAAAATGAATCATACCCTTATTCAGAAAACACTTTTTTTTAGTTTCTACTAAAAAAATATTCTTTAACTTTGCAATGTTCTACTAACCTAATTACAAACACTATGGACGATATCTTCCTTTTACAATTAATAAAGAATGGCGATAAGCAGGCGTTCAAGTATATCTTTGATACTTATTTCACTGCACTTTGCCGTTTTATGTATCTGTATTTGGGGAATACGCAGGAAGCGGAAGATATAGCAAGCGATATACTTGCGTCCATATGGGAGAACAGGAAAAAACTCGAAATCAGACTCACTTTCAAGGCTTATCTTTTTCAGGCTGCAAAAAACAGATGTCTGAATGCCATACGGGACAGAAAAGCTACCGTATCACTAGATGATATCAACGGACAAGATACTCCGCAAGTAAACGTAACCGACTCATTGGAAACAGAGGAACTGAACCACCTGATTCAAGAGGCTATCCTTTCACTGCCCGACAAATGCCGTGAAGTGTTTCTGAAAAGCCGCACGAATAACCTCACCAATCAGGAGATTGCAGAGTCAATGGATATATCCGTCAAGACAGTAGAGGCACAGATTACGAAAGCACTGAAACAGATTCGGAAGTTTTTGGGAGAGCAGTATTACTATTTGTTCTGAATAGAGAAAAAAGCGGATTATTCTATTTTTTCTCTGCCAGATAAACTCCCAATATAATGCTACCGGCTCCCAATAATGTAATCCATGTTATTTGTTCGTGGAGAATAATTACGGATGCCACCATCGTCACTAGCGGATTGAGATAGATATAATTGGAAGCTCTGACGGTTCCCAACTGTTTCAATACCACATTCCAGAGGACATAGCAGACCAAAGAAGCCAATACAGCCAGAAACAGGAGATTGGATAATACAACCGGTTTTAAAAGTATATCGAAATCCGGTCGCAGTGGATGAAGGAGAAAGGCGGGAAGTATGGTCAATACTCCATAAAAAAATATCTTACGGGTAATAAACAGGGTAGGATAACGCCCCGTCATTTTCTTTATTACCAAACTGTAAAAAGCCCACGATAAAGCAGCAAGCAAAGTAAGCAAATCCCCTACCGGGGATAATTTAAGCACAAAACTACCATTGAAGACCACCAGTCCCACCCCGATTAAAGCTAATATGGAACCATAAATCAAACCTTTGGTGGCTTTTTCACTCTGATAAAAGAGAAGGGAAAGAATGGTGGTAAGCAAAGGAGCTGTGCAAATGATGAAAGCGACATTGGATGCTTGCGTGATTCCCAAAGCTGTATTCTCTGTAAAGAAATAGAGTGAACCACCGAAAAGCCCTCCGGCCATTAACCAAAGCTCGTCTTTCCAATTATCGCAAAACAGAAGTTTAGGAGAAATAATCCAAATACCCAGATAAGCTATCAAAAAACGATAGAAAAATATTTCTTGAGGGGTCAGTCCGTGATTAATCAGTACTTTAGTTGATATAAAAGTAAGCCCCCAGATAGCAACTACCAGTATCGCAATCAGATGATAATATCCGTGCTTCAATTTCATATTATAACATGCCTTTATAACTTGGCAATCTCGTCAAGACTCAGACCGGTGATATCAGCAATCATCGTGCTGTCCAATCCTTTGTCCTTCATTTTCCGGGCATTAGAGAGACGCTCTTGTTCAATACCTTCTAATCTCCCTTCCAATCTCCCTTCTAATCTTCCTTCCAACTTTGCTGAATCAATCACATCATTCTGAATCATTACTGCAGTGAGGTGTTCATCGTATGCCATACGTTCTTGTGGAGTCATAGAGTAATATTTCAGTTTCTCTCTTGCCTCTTCCAATCCGGGAGCAGTGGTATCCGGGCGTATCACACCACTCTTCAGATATCGCATCCATTCTTCCATTGGAGTAACAGCCACCTTATCAAACTCATTTACACGAATAAGTACATATTCGGGAAAGATTTCTGCGGGCATGCGGGTAACAATCGCATTCTTTTCCTTGACATTCACTTGCAGCTTATCACCGGTATGCACACCGATAAAATTGTTTTGCCCGTAATACAAATAATCGCTACCTATACCGATATCAAAATAAAGAATACTAATGGAATATATCTTCTTTACATGATAGTAAGTTTCTCCAAGCGAGATATGCTCTGTAATGGCTTTAGCCACCCCATAAAGAATGCGTTCGAGATAGTAAAGCTCACGTGTATTTTGTATTTCAATGATAATGATTTCATCTTTACTGTTGCGAGCTTTGATATCTACACGATTGAATTTATCATCGATACTCTGTTGGTTACTTTCGCTTTCCAGTATTTCCAGAATGGTCACCTTCTCACCGAGAAAGACTGTAAGGAAACCTTCGAGAACTCCAAAATTAGCCTTTTGACGTAACAGCCGTTTAATAGCCCAGTCAAATCGTATATATCTATCTTCCAAATGATTATCCATGATTATTCTCCTTTCAAATTAGAACATAGCAAAGATATTGCTTTTACTTTGAATTACCATAAGAACGAAAGACATTTTCTTAGTAAGTATATGGCTAAGTATATGGAAAACAAAGATGGAGAGAAGTTATGGAACGTTTGTTTGGAGAAATAACAAAAAGCCGTACCTTTGTTTATGTTCAAAGAATAGTAGGCGAACTGCACAACTACCGCAAGGGACTGGACGCGCATTGCCAGACGATGTTCGACTACTTCTGTGATATTTACGCCGACTATCTCCCCAAAGGCATGAAGGAAGAACTCGACAAAAAAGAAGGAGCTGTCGAACAATTTGAATACCCGTTCACAGAATGCAATAAGACCAACCAACGTATTTACCTCTTTATTGACGAATACGACCATTTCACCAATGCCATCCTCTCGGATATAGAAAGCCTGAACCGCTATACGGACGAAACACATGGCGAAGGTTATCTGCGTGCCTTCTTCAATAAAATTAAAGCCGGAACCTATTCAAGCATCGAGCGTTGTTTCATCACAGGCGTAAGTCCCGTGACAATGGACGACCTCACAAGCGGGTTCAACATCGGAACCAACTACTCCCTCACGCCGGAATTCAACGAGATGATAGGGTTCACAGAAGAAGAAGTGCGACAAATGCTCACTTACTATTCCACTACCAGTCCCTTCAACCACAGCGTGGACGAACTGATAGAAATAATGAAACCCTGGTATGACAACTACTGCTTTGCAGAAGAATGCTATGGTGAAACTACCATGTACAACTCCAACATGGTGCTCTACTTCGTCAAGAACTACATCCAACGAGGAAAAGCCCCCCGGGATATGGTAGAAGACAATATCCGTATCGACTACAAGAAGTTACGAATGGATATGCCGATATGCGAAGAGATTTAATAAATTGTGTAAGGCATATATTGAAGCGCGATATAACCGGTTGTTCACCGTCAGCAAAGAGCAATACGAGTATATGCTGGCACGAACAGAGGTACTGCGCGAAGTGACTATCCGTGAATGTGCCGCACGCCTGGCATATTATGACAAGATGATAGAAAAAGAAGAGAAAGACAAGATATAAACCGTATATTGTAAAGTAATACGCCAACCTTTATAGTACCCCTTTCATGTGTAGTTTGTTTATCAAATATCTTCCTTTTTAAATAGTAAGCACTCTCTCTTCTTTACACTTTACGTCCGAAACCGTATAAACTTACTTCGAGTTTATAATAAATAAGTGAATAGTTTATTAGAAACGGTATCCAAGTTTATTATAAACTATTTTTCAGCACTTTCAAAAGCACGGACTGAATTATCACAACAGAAATGGGCAAGAACCTTCACAGTTTCTTGCCCATTCGTTATCCTCGTAGTGCATTACGCACCTCTAACCTATTGAACTTATGTAATAATATTTATATATTTCATCTTTCATTCTCTGTTTTAATTTCTTCAAATATACGAAATAAAAACGAGAAAGTCAATAGGGAAAGCGTGGTTATCTGAAAATAAACACGTAAATTTGTGCCTCGAATTAGAAATAACAGTATAAATCACTATAAATAAAAACTTTATCACTATGGAGTACAATTTCAGAGAAATTGAAAAGAAGTGGCAGAAAAGGTGGGTGGAAGAGAAAACCTACCAGGTTACGGAAGACGATTCGAAGCAAAAATTTTATGTACTAAACATGTTCCCTTATCCATCGGGAGCGGGTCTGCACGTAGGACACCCGCTGGGATACATCGCTTCGGATATTTACGCCCGTTACAAACGACTGCAAGGCTTCAATGTACTCAATCCGATGGGATATGACGCTTACGGCTTGCCCGCTGAGCAATATGCTATCCAAACCGGACAGCATCCTGCAATCACTACCATCAAAAATATCGACCGCTACCGCGAGCAATTGGACAAGATAGGTTTCTCTTTCGACTGGAACCGTGAAATCCGTACATGCGACCCAGAATATTACCACTGGACACAATGGGCTTTCCTGAAGATGTTCAACAGCTATTATTGCAACGACGAACAACAGGCACGTCCTATCGAAGAACTGGAAAAGGCTTTTGCCATCTACGGAAACAAAGGTCTGAACGCCGCTTGCAGCGAAGAAATCAGCTTTACCGCCGACGAATGGAACGCAAAGAGCGAAAAGGAAAAACAGGAAATCCTGATGAACTACCGTATCGCCTATTTGGGAGAGACGATGGTAAACTGGTGCGCTGAACTGGGAACGGTATTGGCAAACGACGAAGTAGTGGACGGCGTCAGCGAACGCGGCGGTTTCCCCGTTGTTCAGAAGAAGATGCGCCAATGGTGTCTGCGTGTATCAGCATACGCACAACGTCTGCTCGACGGACTGGATACCATCGACTGGACAGATTCTCTGAAAGAAACCCAAAGAAACTGGATAGGACGTTCGGAAGGTGCCGAGGTTCAATTCAAGGTGAAAGACAGTGATATCGAATTCACTATCTTTACCACCCGTGCAGACACGATGTTCGGCGTTACCTTTATGGTATTGGCGCCTGAAAGCGAACTAGTGGCACAATTAACCACTCCTGAACAGAAAGCGGAAGTAGACGCCTACCTCGACCGTACTAAGAAACGCACGGAGCGCGAACGTATCGCAGACCGCAGCGTTACAGGTGTATTCAGCGGCTCATATGCTATCAACCCATTTACAGGCGAAGCAGTTCCTATCTGGATCAGCGATTATGTATTGGCAGGATACGGAACAGGAGCCATCATGGCTGTACCTGCTCATGACAGCCGTGACTATGCTTTTGCCAAGCATTTCGGATTGGAAATCCGCCCGTTGGTAGAAGGTTGTGATGTCAGCGAAGAAAGTTTCGATGCCAAAGAAGGTATCGTCTGCAACTCTCCGCGTCCGGGCGTCACTCCTTACTGTGACCTCTCCCTGAACGGACTGACTATCAAAGAAGCGATTGAAACGACTAAGAAATATGTAAAAGACCATAATCTGGGACGTGTAAAAGTGAATTATCGCTTGCGCGACGCCATCTTCTCACGTCAACGCTACTGGGGCGAACCGTTCCCTGTTTATTACAAGGACGGAATGCCTTACGTGATTGACGAAAGCTGTCTGCCGCTGGAACTTCCCGAAGTTGCCAAATTCCTGCCTACCGAAACGGGTGAACCGCCATTGGGACACGCTACCAAATGGGCCTGGGATACAGTAAACAAATGTATCGCAGACAATGAGAAAATAGACAACGTAACTATTTTCCCGTTGGAACTGAATACGATGCCGGGATTCGCAGGTTCTTCCGCTTACTATCTGCGTTATATGGATCCGCGTAATCACAAAGCATTGGTTGATCCGAAAATTGACCAGTACTGGAAGAATGTAGACCTCTATGTAGGCGGTACGGAACATGCTACCGGACACTTGATTTACTCCCGTTTCTGGAATAAGTTCCTGCACGACGTCGGTGTGTCAGTTATGGAAGAACCGTTCCAGAAGCTAGTGAACCAAGGTATGATCCAAGGTCGCAGTAACTTTGTATATCGTATCAAAGACACCAATACATTCGTTTCACTGAACTTGAAAGACCAGTACGAGGTTACTCCTATCCACGTAGACGTAAACATCGTATCCAACGACATACTGGATTTGGAAGCATTCAAGGCATGGCGTCCCGAATACAAGACAGCAGAGTTCATTCTCGAAGACGGAAAATACATCTGCGGATGGGCGGTTGAAAAGATGAGCAAGTCCATGTTCAACGTTGTCAACCCGGATATGATTGTCGAGAAATACGGTGCGGACACACTTCGTATGTACGAAATGTTCCTCGGCCCGGTAGAACAGTCCAAACCTTGGGATACGAATGGTATCGACGGTGTACACCGCTTTATCCGTAAATTCTGGTCGCTGTTCTACAGCCGCACGGACGAGTATCTGGTAAAGGACGAACCGGCAACGAAGGAAGAATTGAAGGCTCTCCACAAACTGATTAAGAAAGTGACGGGAGACATCGAACAGTTCTCTTACAACACTTCTGTCAGCGCATTCATGATTTGTGTGAACGAACTCTTCAACCTGAAATGCAACAAGAAAGAAGTACTTGAACAACTTGTTATCGTGCTCGCTCCTTTCGCTCCACACGTTTGTGAAGAGTTGTGGGACGTACTCGGACACGAAACTTCGGTATGTGATGCCGAGTGGCCTGCATTCAACGAAGAATATCTGAAAGAAGATACCATCAACTACACCATCTCTTTCAACGGAAAGGCACGTTTCAATATGGAGTTTGCGGCGGACGAAGCCTCGGAAGCTATCCAGGCAGCAGTACTGGCGGACGAACGTTCACAGAAATGGATTGAAGGCAAGACTCCGAAGAAGATTATCGTCGTTCCGAAGAAGATTGTAAACGTTGTAGTATAAAACAAATGAGGCACGGATTACGCGGATAACACGGTTTGGAATTAATCAGAACCGCGAAATCCGTGTAATCCGTGCCTTAACAAATTTATAAACCCTATGCATAAACTGGCAAAAGCGGAAATAATGAGAGAAGTGAAAGACTATGTCTACATCACTCTCGGATTGATTAGTTATTCTTTGGGATGGGCGGCATTCCTGTTGCCCTACCAGATAACAACAGGGGGCACCACCGGTATCGGAGCTATCATTTACTACGCGACAGGATTTCCAATCCAATGGTCATATTTTATTATCAATGCTATCCTGATGACGTTTGCCATCAAGATATTAGGCCCGCGATTCAGTATAAAGACCACCTATGCCATCTTTGTGCTGACCTTTTTGCTTTGGTTTTTCCAGTTAATAGTAAACAATTATGTGGTAGCACCGGACATGACACCGGACGGAAAACCGCTACTGCTCGGTGCAGGACAGGACTTTATGGCTTGTATCATCGGCGCCGCCATGTGCGGTGTAGGACTGGGCATTACTTTCAATTACAACGGAAGTACCGGTGGAACGGATATTATCGCCGCCATCGTCAACAAGTATAAAGACGTGTCACTCGGCAGGATGATTATGATTTGTGATGTATTCATCATCAGTTCCTGCTACTTTATATTCCACGACTGGCGCCGTGTCATCTTCGGTTTTGTCACGCTGTTTATCATTGGCGTCGTGCTCGACTGGATTATCAACAGTGCCCGCCAATCGGTGCAGTTCTTCATCTTCTCAAAGAAGTATGACGAAATAGCCGACCGCATCATTAAAGATGCCGACCGTGGGGTAACGGTGCTCGACGGCACCGGATGGTACAGCAAGAAAAACGTAAAAGTACTTGTCGTATTGGCGAAGAAACGCCAGTCGCTCGACATCTTCCGCCTGGTGAAACGAATCGACCCGAATGCCTTTATCTCACAAAGTTCCGTCATCGGAGTATATGGGGAAGGCTTCGACAAACTGAAAGTGAAATAACTGATTGGAATAACTATCGGATAACTTTGCTAAAACAAGAAATAAAATGATGAAACGCAAACTTGTATTTGCTACGAACAACGCTCATAAATTGGAAGAAGTAGCCGCCATATTAGGTGAACAGATAGAACTGTTAAACCTGAATGATATCGGCTGCCATACGGACATTCCCGAAACGGCTGCCACGCTGGAAGGGAACGCCCTGCTGAAATCTTCCTTTATCTTCAAAAACTACGGCTTGGATTGCTTCGCCGATGACACCGGACTGGAAGTAGAGGCACTGGACGGAGCTCCCGGAGTTTATTCCGCACGCTACGCAGGCGGAGAAGGACACGACTCACAAGCCAATATGCTCAAACTACTCCACGACCTTGAAGGAAAGGAAAACCGCAAAGCGCAATTCCGCACCGCCATTTCATTGATACTCGATGGAAAGGAATATCTCTTCGAAGGAGTGATAAAAGGCGAAATAATCAAGGAAAAACGGGGTGATTCGGGCTTTGGTTACGACCCCATATTCAAACCGGAAGGTTACGACAAGACTTTCGCCGAACTGGGAAATGATATAAAGAATAAAATTAGTCACCGTGCGTTGGCTGTGCAGAAGCTCTGCGAATTCCTGCAACGTTGATTTGATTATCCGTACTCTTTAAAACATAAAACGCAATGAAGAAAATTACTCTATTTACTTTACTTACGCTCCTATTTTGTACTTCGTGTGTAACAAAAAAGAAGTTCATGCTTGCAGAAATGGCGGCTACCGTAAGCAAAGATAGTCTGCAAGGGTTATTGACTGACTGCCGCCATACAAACGCTCAAATGTCGGCACAAATCAAGAATCTTTTGCGTGATACTACAAAGATGGGAAACAGTATCCGCCAGTATCAAAGCATGCTGAACATGAACATGACCGAACAGGAAAAATTGAATGCCCTGTTGAACCAGAAGAAGAATGAACTGAACGAAAGAGAACGCACCATCAACGAACTGCAACAGATGATTAATGCACAGAATGAAAAAGTGCAGAATCTGTTGAGCAGCGTAAAGGATGCGCTATTAGGATTCAGCAGTGATGAACTGACCGTTCGCGAGAAAGACGGAAAAGTATATGTGGCAATGTCGGACAAGTTGCTGTTCCAGTCAGGAAGTGCCCGTCTGGACAAACGTGGTGAAGAAGCGCTTGGCAAGTTAGCCGAGGTTTTGAACAAGCAAACGGATATCGACGTATTCATTGAAGGGCATACGGATAACAAGCCTATCAACACGGTACAGTTTAAGGACAATTGGGATTTGAGCGTGATTCGCGCCACCTCTGTTGTCCGTATCCTGATTAAGAACTATGGAGTGAACCCATTGCAGATACAGCCTAGCGGACGTGGTGAATATATGCCTGTCGATGATAACGAAACAGCCGAAGGCAGAAGCAAGAATCGCCGTACGGAGATTATCATGGCTCCGAAACTGGATAAGTTGTTCAAGATGTTGCAGAGTTCGGAAGAACAAAACTAAGAATTTTTATATTGAAAAAAGGAGGATGCAGCATTTTGAATCTGCATCCTCCTTTTTCAATAGTTAATGCTTCAAGTAACTGTATAGAGTCTATACATATAGAAGTAAAAAAGATACTCGATAGTTTAATTCAAAAGAGTTTTTAGAAGGATGTGTCATTACCCGTGTCGAACGGATAATGACGGGGTTAACATCACTTCTTTTTTAAACTTCTTATAAAGGTCGATTATACGTTTATTTCTTTAGGGAATGGTGTCCGTCAATTGGAAAAGCTTTCCCCGCCCATGCCTTTTGAGATGTCCATTCTTCAGCCGGATCACTCCAGAAAGGATGATCTGCTGGAAGCCCCAAGGGCAAGAAAACGAGTGAAGTCATATACAGACTACCATTGTTGGTATAATAATTAGCCAAATCCGGCTGATGTCCCGCAAAACCGAGTGCAAGAAATCCCTTATCATCAAAATTTCCAGCTACTGAAAACATATTTCTCATGACTGCACTCAACGCACTACGAACCTGTCCGTTGGTCATCCCTTCAGGAAGACCATATTTCCATGCAGCCAATGCCAATGACTGAAATGCTCCCATACGATAAACTACAGAACGTCCGAAAGCCGGGAACGTCCCTTCCGGAGAAATAAGGCGTTCTATGAAAGTATTGAAGCGCTGCATGCGCTTGATGGCCAGTTTATAACTGATCGGAGTGGGAAAACGGTTCTTATTACACGTTTCCAATATCTCAACATACATGGGATGTATAACGAAAGAATTATAATAATCTAATGAGAATTCCGCCCCGTCCGAGTACCACCCGTCACTAAGATACCACTCGTTTATTTTATTGAGTCCGGTAGTCAGAGCATAACCGTCAGGGCTTTCACCAATAGAAAGCAGGAAGACCTCTACCATATCACGAAACAACAGCCAGTTATTATATGCAGGACGGATAACGCGCACTTTCTTAAAACATTCAACATAACGTCCTTTTGTCGTTGCATCCAATTGCTCCCAAGTCGCCTTAGGAGCACGGATAAAACTTTCCGCAAGATAAGCCGCATCTACCAAAAGCTGCTGGTGCCCTTCCCATAGCAAATAATCCGGACTCTGTGGATCAACGGCATTCTGATAAGCCTTCAAAGCCCACTCACGCAATTGTTTGCGTTGTTTTCCTTCTGCCGTTTCATCATCAGGTAGTTCCAACCAGGGAGAAATACCTGCCATCAGCCGACCGAATGCCTCCATATATGCCACCCGTTTGTCTCTTCCGTCCCATGTAGGACTTAATTCCAGTTGCATATTCTTCTGCAACTCTCCCCTGCTCATATTCTCCAGAATGGGTTGTGCTATTTTATAGCATAATTCAGACCACTGCGCCCTGTCATTTACCGGTTCAATCTTTTTCTTACCGGCAGCATTCACATTCAGTAAACAAAAAGAGACAAGAGCCAATAAAACAATTTTTACTTTCATAATCATCCTCTTCTTAAATGACAGTTTTTTCAATATCAGTTTTACGCTTCAGAGCCTCCAAATAATAATAATCCGCATAATTCAACGGGACATCCACTTCGCTGTTATGGGGAATACTGCCTACACTATGCATCAGGATAAATCTTCCATTTTCTCCCAGTTTGGCTGTATAGCTCTCTGATGCAAGCGACTCCATTATTTTGTCGGCATACGTCCGATAAGAAGCCGCATCCGGCAAGTCATAAGTACTCATTTCATATAAGGCGGATGCTATGACAGAAGCCGAAGAAGCATCTCGTGGGGCGGCAGGGACATCGGGTGCATCCATATCCCAGTATGGAACAAGATCCTCCGGCATATTCTTAAGATTCTTCATAAATTCGAAAGTCTTGATCGCCTGATCAAGATAAGTACGATTCCTTGTCTCTCTATAACATACGGTATATCCATAGATAGCCCATGCTTGTCCTCTAGACCAGACAGACTCGTCGGCATAACCTTGTGCAGTCTGCCGGTGACGTACGGTTCCATCCTCAATGCTGTAATCAATAACGTGATAACAACTTCCATCCGGACGGAATTGCTCCTTCAACGTACGGTCTGCATGCATCACCGCCACGTTATAGAAAGTAGAATCACCTGAAAGTTTGGTCGCTTCGAACAGTAATTCAAGATTCATCATGTTATCTATAATTACCGGACATTCCCAACCACGTTCCGACTGCCAGCTATTTCCTTTTACATCCCAGCTTTGAATCACTTGAGGTTTCTCCCGAAAACGGGTACAAAGAGATTTTGCCGCCTGGACCATTACCTCCTTGTAACCAGATTTATTAATCAAACGCAACCCATTGCCAAAACTGCAGTTAATGATAAAACCGATATCATGATGCCACGTAAGATTTTGTGCTTCGCTAATAGCTTCGGTATATTTCTGAGCAAGCGGAAGTAAAGCCGTATCACCTGTCAGTTCATATAAATACCACACACTACCCGGGAAAAAACCACTCCGCCAGTCGGCATATCCGCAATAATAGACACCACCTTTATTGTTGAGTGTCACCGGATTCAGAAATCTGCCGCTACTCTCAATCGTATCAATTTCCAATCCAATTTGAGCGTGTGCGTTTTCAATAGCTTTTTCAACCCATGTTTGTTTTTCGACTGCTCTTTGGATGCAGGACGTAGCAATAATAAGAGCAACGCATCCTGCAAGAATAGAGTTTTTCAATTTCATGTTATAGACTTTTATTGTGAATGAATAATTTTCTTTCTGAATGAACGAATGTATATATTGTAAAACAGTGAGAACACAAATATAGGTATTTCTTTTACTACTGTTTAGTTATATATTAATGTATGGCAAAATAGCACCATTTATTTTTATCTTATCTGACTAAATTGTCCTCAATAATTGCACCTATTTTCCAAACCATCCAAATCGACTGGAAAAATGTTGATTAATACAGATATAATCTTCATCTTTGCCTGTGACATAATAATTATACAACATCATGAAGAACATTAAAATACACTTTTTTATTTTATGCTTTTGTATGTCAGTAACAGGATATATACCTGCATCCGCACGAACTGAAAAAGTTAAAACGGACATAGACTGGCCTGCTTTTATGCAGAAACAAGATTTAATTTGGGAGACACTGCCCGAATACTGGTATGAATCGGCTTATATGGGCAATGGTATGTTAGGGCTTATGATCTACAAGGAACCGGGCCAGAATTATATCCGGTTTGAAACAGGCAACTGCTCTGTGCACGATCACAGATCGGGAGCGGATTTATTTGCTATTCCCCGACTGCTGACCGGACACTTTGCCTTACATCCCGAAGGTAAAATAATAGATGGGACAATGCATCTCGATATCTGGAACGCAGAAACAAATGCGGAAATAACAACTACACGGGGAACCATCCGGCTACATGCTTATGTACATGCCAATGATATGGTGATGCTGGTTCAGACTAGCGCTACCGACGGAGAGAAAGACTTCCGTTGGGAATGGGTACCTGCATCTGCCCAAAGCCCACGTTATCTTTATGCAAAAGGAGAAGGAAAATGGATAAAAGTGCCTGAAAGCTATTCCCTTAACCCGGCACCTGAAGTAAAGCCGGAAATATCCGTTCAAAAATTGCAGGCAGGAGGTGAAACAGCCGTTACATGGAAAGAAACCCAAACTAAACAAAATGAGCGCACGTACTGGATTACCGTAACACATTCATATCCAGAAGCTACAGCCGAAAAGGATGCCAGCCGGATTTTGGATAAAGCGCTGGCAACAGGAACCGGAAAATTGCAAAAACAACACCGTACCTGGTGGAATCATTACTATCCAGGCAGCTTCCTTACGTTACCGGAAGGTATGAAAGAAAATTTTTACTGGATACAGATGTACAAACTTGCCAGCGCCACACGCGGCGACCGTGCACTGATAGACAATACCGGCCCATGGCTTACCGTCACTCCATGGCCCAATGCGTGGTGGAATCTGAATGTACAACTGACCTACTGGGCACTCAACGCATCCAATCACCTCGATTTGGCAGCCTCTTTGGAGAATGCCATTTACAATAATACAGAAAACCTTAAGAAGAACGTACCGGAAGCCTACCGTAAAGACGCACTGGCAATAGGACGTTCATCAAACCTGATATGCGAATCCGGCGAAATCGGAATCCCCGGAGTGGACAAAGCACCGGAAGTAGGGCTTTTACCTTGGGTATGCCACAGTTTATGGTTGATTTATCGTCATAAGATGGATGACGAATTATTACTTGACAAACTCTTTCCTGTACTTAAACAATCTATCAACTACTACCTGCACTTCACCCATAAAGGAAAAGACGGCAAGATACATCTCCCCCTGACATACTCTCCGGAATATGGCAGTGCGGAAGATTGTAACTTCGACCTGGCACTGTTACGTTGGGGGTGCCGGACATTACTTGACATTACCAGCCGGTTAAAAATAGACGACCCTCTTATTCCCCGTTGGAGAACGACTTTGGAGGAGCTTACACCGTTTCCCACAGACCCGGCAAACGGGCTTATGATAGGACGGGATGTTCCTTATGCTTTCTCGCATCGTCATTATTCACACTTGCTGGCAGCCTATCCCTTGTATCTTATCAATAAAGAGAATCCCGAAGAATCTGAGCTTATAGAAAAATCACTTCTCTACTGGCAAAGCAAAGCCGGAGCACATCAGGGTTATTCATGTACCGGAGCATCATCCATATCATCTGCCTTGGGTAATGGCAACGAAGCACTTGAATACCTGAACAAGTTGTTTACTAAATTCTTGTCTGCCAATACACTTTATCGTGAATCGGGACCAGTCATTGAAACACCATTATCGGCCGCCCAATCCATTCATGATATGTTGCTTCAAAGTTGGGGAGGGAAGTTACGTATCTTCCCCGCCGTCCCCGACAGTTGGAAAGACATTGCCTATAAAGACTTCCGTGCTGAAGGGGCTTTCCTCATTACTGCCAGCCGGAAAAACGGTAAAACCGAGTTTGTCTCTATCAAAAGCCTTGCAGGCGAACCTTGCGTTGTAGTGACTGACCTGTTTTTACCCGTTTTTAAAGGAAAACGCAGATTTGAAACCACAGCTTTATCCGAAACTATGTATAAAATAGATTTACGAAAAGGTGAAGAAGTAATCATTTATTCCAAAGGCAGCCAACCGGATTTCACAATTCGTCCCGTGAATAATAACAGGACGAACTGTTTCGGAAAAAAGAAACAGGGCTGATTCAATCTGCCTGCCTCTTTTCTTTCCGATAATTTTGGGGAGTGCATCCGAATTGGTTTTTAAAGCAACGGCTGAAATATACAGGCGCGTTGAATCCACTACGGTCACTAACTTCTGCAATGGGAAGATCAGGATATTGCTTCAATAAAGTGGCGGCGTGCTTCAAACGGTAATTCAACAAGAAGTTATTAGGTGTCATGCCGGTCAAGGCTTTGAATTTGGTATAAAGCAATGACCGGCCGACACCTACTTCTTTACAAAGAGCCGGAATATCAAACTCTGTATCATCAATATGTTGCTCAATTACCTGTGAAGCCCGTTTCAGCAGGTCTTTATCCAAAGGATTAATGCTAGCCAAATCAATCTCGGACATCGGTTTCTTATCAAATTGATGCTGCATCAGCAAACGGCTGCGTATGAGGTTATTGGCGCGTGCCAACAACAACTGCGCATGAAAAGGTTTCGTAATATAATCATCAGCACCACGGCTGAGTCCCTCAATGTTCTGTTCAGTAGAATTGAGTGCAGTCAGCAATATCACAGGTATGTGACACAAATCTATATTATTTTTGATTTGCAGGCACATTTCTGTCCCGGTCATTTCGGGCATCATAACGTCACTGATTACTAAATCGGGGGAACTCTCATAAATCCGGCTTAAACCCTCTTTGCCATCATGAGCACAGATTATCTTATAGAAAGGCTCGAAAAGTTCCTTCAAAATTTGAAGCAATTCATCATTGTCTTCCACAAGAAGCACCGTATGAGCCTTGTTTTCCGCATCCTTAGCCTCAACTAATTCTACAGACAGATTCTCATCATCCGCAAATACCGGCATTGAATTGGGAATAACATCGCTTTCAGAGTCCTGAGTATAAAATTGCACATTCTTGTCATTCAGGAATACATCCTTCCGACGAGGCAGTCGCACTGTAAACGTACTCCCCTCACCAACAATACTTTTCACAGTTATCTCTCCGTGATGTTTTTCCACAATGGTTCTGGTTAATGCCAATCCGATACCGGTTCCGCTAAACAAGCTTCCTTTCTTTTCCTGATTGTTACCCTGAAAGAATCGTGCGAATATTTTATCTTTATCTTGTTCGGAAATACCGATACCCGTATCAGTTATATTAATTCTTATATCACTGTTCGTTATTTCTCCCGACAAAATTATACTTCCCCTGTCGGAAGTATATTTGAAAGCATTGGACAATAGGTTGAAGAATACTTTCTCCATCAATTGCGGCTCAAACCAACATAGGACAGGAAATTCCTGTAACCTAAATTCATAATTTATATTCCTTTGTTGCGCATAATCGACAAAAGAAAGATAGATTTCCTTCAGAAATACAATTATATCCTGTTGTTTTATTTGTATCGTTCCATAGTTCTGTTCCAATTTTCTGAATTCAAGTAACTCGGAAATCAGCTTATTCATTTGTTGTGCATTCTTCCTTATCTTTGTTATCTGATTATAGATGGAAGGATTCAATGAATACTTCTGCAATAGCACATCAATATGGCTGATAATCAGAGTAAGGGGAGTTCGGAACTCATGGCTTACATTCGTAAAGAAAACCAACTTTTCCTGATTAAGCTGCTTTATCTGTTGTTTCTCGAAACATTCCTTTTCCAGTGAAAGGACCAATGTGCGTTTTGCTATCTTACTGTATACATAATAAAAAATGCATGCTACGAAAGCCGTTACATAGATTATCCATGCCCACCATGTATTATACCACGGAGAGGCAATGACAAGCTGCATCGTTATTTCTTTCAAACTTAGACCGCTTTTTTCATTTATTGAAGCTACATGCAACGTATATTTTCCCGGATCCAGATTAGTATAGTACAATTCCGTCTGTTTGGTCTTAATCCAATTTTTATCCAGACCTTCAAGCTTATATTGAAACCATTTCTCCGAAAGTTGTTGCCCGTAATCAGACAAAGCAAAATGAATAATCAAGTTATTCTGATCATGATTCAATTCAAGTTTGCGAGTATATGGAAGTGACTGGGACAATATGCCCGTATCATCTCCCGGAACAATCGCCTTATTATCAACCCAGAGTTTTGAAAAGTAAAAATTAGAATGTTCATTGGCAGTATCGGTTTTGTTAAACTCGTTTTCTGAGAATACGGTCACTCCTTTTGTATCTCCAATATAAATACTTCCATCTCCGGATACCAAAATTCCACATCCGTTAATGATATGAGTCGAGGGGAAGTTACTCATCAAATCAATCGTTGTGAAAGTGCCCTCGGAAGGAACAAAGCAGGTGACTCCCTTATCACCGGTTATCAAAATCTTCCCATCTTGAGTCCGGCAGAGATTATAGCAGAAATCACCCGGCAACTGATTGTTTCGAGAGGTATAATGAGCCATGTTACGCGTCTGCCGGTCATAAAAGAAGAGCCCCATTCCCAACGTACCGATATAGACACCATTGGCAGTGGCAAGCACACGAGTAGGAGTTGCTTTACTATCTCCTTCTGCCAGTGGAACATAGACTATAGACTCGGGATGTTCTACATGAGTACACAAAACGTTTTTCCACCCCACCATATACAAATTACCTTCCGCATCAATATCAAAATGCTCATAAAATGCAAAAGGAATGTTGATCTTGTGGAACTTCTGCGTTTGAGTATCCAACCGGAAAAAGCCATTATGGGCAGATATATATACTTGGTCTTTCCACATCTTTACATGAAAAACAATTTCATCGGGCCTATCGGAAGAATGCGTTTCTTCTTTCCAATAATTATAGAAACGACCCGTATTCAAGTCATAACGTGACAATCCGCCCAAATAGGTTCCTATATACAGGCAGTCCTTCTTCTCATCATAACAAATACTTTTCACATTATTATGAGGAATAGAGTTTTTTCCACCGGCCGTAAACTGCTGAAGGGTATTCCATTTCTTATCAACACAAGTGATGCCGCCACCATCTGTACTGAGCCATAAATGCTCATTTTTGTCAAGAACAATTTCTCCGATATAAGAGTAATATGAGTTTATGTTTTTCCCATAGTCATAATGTACAAAAGTATCATGTTGGGGACTGAAATAGTTAATTCCTCCATAGTAACTACCCACCCAGATAGTTCCGGCAACATCTTTATATAATGCAAAGATAGAAGGATGATTCAACCCGCCCACATATTGAGGAATTTGAATGAGAGAATACTGTTTGCTGCCAATGTTGTACCGATGAAGTCCGTCAAACGTACCAAACCATATATTGCCTTCGTTGTCTTCTACAAAATCACGAATCTGTTCGCTACTGATACCTTCCGAAGTTCCCGGTAAATAAGGAATTTTCGACAATTGTTGTTTGTCATTCATCCGATATAATCCATGCATACGGGTACCAATCCATAGCTCTTTTTGAGAACTTTCGAATATGCGATAAATCTCCACCCCTTCCAATAATTGCTTTTGCCGGTATGTACGGCGATCAATCAGATAAACTCCGTTATATGTTCCGATACCAATCTGACCGTCCATCATGGTCAGGCAACAAATACGTGAAGTGATATTCGTTTTTAATACAAAAGTTGTTTCTTCATTTGCTTTCAGGCAAAATAAAGAATCGTGTTTCATATACCACACTTGTCCTTCGGAAGAAGTAAGCGCAGTGATAATGCCCTCGTTCGTAAGCCGGACGAATTTCTCCGTCTGTATGTCATATTTGATTAAATTCTTGTCAATCAAAAAATATAGATTATCCAAACTATCGCCAACGATAAACGACACCTCGTTTCCCAACCAGACAGATGGTTCTTCGCCCACAGATGCTATCCAGCCTTTGAATACTCTTATACGATTTCCATCATATTGACTTATTCCTTCCCTTGTCCCGAACCACATTCTGCCCAATCTATCCTGATAAATAGCCATCACAGAGGGCTGTGCAAGACCTTCCGACAAACCAATATGTTTGAAATATTCAGCATATAATGGCAAAACAAAGAAAAAAGAAATAAACAATAGTAATAAATGACGTGACTTCATATTATTTTTCATTTGGTGTTGTTCTGTTAATTACAGATTAATCGCTTAAATATACTAATTATCTGCAATATTCGCAAAAACACTAGACATAAACAATATTTTTATAGGCGAATCAGTCTACAATTCTGCCTTTACGATTCCAATAAAGGCTTTCTTCATTTATATCGGATATACTAATAAAGGTTGCAAATTTCATGGAAATTCACAACCTTTATTCTAAACTTCATAAGTATCAGAAACATTCTACTTTCAGCACATAAACAGGTACAATTATCAATACCAACGTAAAGAACTTAATCCCAATTTTAAAGAAACATCCGGATTACGTTTATAATGATCTAATACCTCTTTAAGTTCCTTATCTATTTCGTACAATTCATCGACTACATACAAAGTCCCCGACGGATTGTAAGCTTTATTGTAATCCGAACGTTTCTTGTCCAGTTCATATTCTGTACCTACAAATTCAAGGTGGGTATATTTCCTGGAATCCAGCAGGAACGGTTTCCAAAAAACTACACTATTCCGGATAGAAGCTCCCCAATGTACATCCTTTGTATAAAAAGCAGCAGCCGCTTCGTAACCTTCACACATCGCTGTCAGATGACAAAGACGGGCGAAAAACAATAAATCATAAGCATGATAAGCAAAAGCGTCACGACCGAGCAGATCCGTAGTCGTCCCGTTAGGAAACAGATTACCCTTCACCCAATTATCATACGAGGAACGGAATTTATCCACTATCGCATCATCTTCCAATACCGTGCCAAACAGATAGAACTGATACAACAGACAAGTCCCCCAATTATTGACTCTCAAGTCATTATCCTTAATAAAAACTTCCGCCCTCTTTCGTATCCAAGTATCAATCAGTACCCGATCAGACTGATCGATCACTTTACGAATCAATGAATAGCCTTCGACGGCACTATTATATGATTCTTCATGAATATTTCTTTTCGACAAAGCAACATTGATTTCAGACCATGCTTTCAGATATTCAACTGCTTTATTCAAATACGTCTTATCCTGAGTAAAAGCATACGCCAGGCATAACTGATAAATGGATTTCATCTCATTGCTGATATCTACATTATTCGGGTTTTCATCTATAGACTTAACCGGAGTTGCCTTCCGGTCGCTCTCCACTATTTTTTTGCTCGGATTTTCTATCTGTTTGACATACCAGTTCATTGGAAAAGTAGTATTATCGGCCTTCTCCAATGCTGTTTTCACTTTATCATAACTTTCACGTGCAAGCACAGCATTCGGAAACATTTTATCCACATCCGAATTTTGAGCCTTCACGCAAGATATTCCCCATAATAACATACATAATATAAACCATTTATCTTTCATTTTTTTGTTCTCCTCCCGTTATTATAAAATTTCAATATCATCTATGTAACATTTGTACTTATTTTCTTCAGCCAAAGTGACTCCTGAACCATATGTAGGCAGAATAACTATGCCTGCTATACCATTCTTCAATTGTGTAGCGGCAGCACTGTATTCACTTTTACTGAAAGTAAATGTATACTTCTTCCATATTCCTTCTTCTTTAAACTCAACCGACGAATTGGTTAACAAAACCCCTTCTTCCTGCTCGTAATCATTCACCGAATTAAATCTTCCTATCAGTTTAACTCCCAACTGCTGGAAAACAGCTTTGGAAGTACCTTTCCAGGTTTCCTTCCCTATCACATTGACAGGTTGGTAAACCCGAAAACGGATTCCTTTTAGTTCATCCATATGTACCGTTTCGGAAAAACGGAATTTTAAACCGTAGTTCCGGGCTTCCATTGAAGTGTACTCCAACACTTTGGAAGACATATTTTCTTCACCTTTCACCGGATTATCTATCACCACGTGAGAATATGCCCAACGTGGGTAATAATCATCCATTTTACTATTACCCGAATTACCATATCGAAAGAAATAGGGAGTTGTATCGTATGTCTCAAAGTCAGCAAACAAAGTTCCTTTATCGGGAAGCGGCTCTTCTTTATCATCCTTTCCTTCGGTAGAACCAACCGCAGGATTATCGCTCGAACATGCTATAACAAGTCCCCATAATGCGATAAAAAAAACATTATATCTACATTTCATCATTCACTTTAGATTTTAGTTAATGCCGGAAATTCATGTTTTAAATATAATGAGGGTGCCTTTCCCTTGAAGTGACACCCTCATCATCCTATGTCCGTTATCTCATTCCGACTCTACCAACCTGTGTTCTGTACCAGTTTATGGTTTTTGAAAAGTTCGGTGTTCGCAATCGGATAGAAATACATTTTATCCTGAATATTGTAAGTAGCATGCAGAGCTTTCGTATATTGAAAAGTACCGTCAGTTTGCTTGACTACTTTCACTTTATAAATATTCTGCATATCATCTAATTCTTTCCATCGACGAAGATCCCAGAAACGCTGTCCTTCGAATGCAAATTCCACACGACGTTCATTTTTCAGCCTCTTCAAGAAAGCGTCTTTACTCATGTCAGCAGGATAAGCCGGCATCTTCACATCTCCACGATTACGTACCTGATTGACTGCATCACGTGCACTCAGATTATAAGAGCCTGCATAGTCGGGATCACCATAAGCATTTACCATCGCTTCTGCATAGTTCAACAGGATTTCCGCATAGCGGAATAAAATCCAGTTATGCTGCTGGCTCGTGGTAGTCTCACCCGGTTCAAAAGTGACACTGTTGTTCACATATTTTCTCAAGTAATATCCGGTAGTTGTGGCATTTTTAATGGGCAGACCGTTCTTGCCACCTTCAAAGACCTCTACAGGAGTCGTTTTGGGCCATTCCATACCATTATATACAACAGTCATTCCCAAACGCGGATCACGGTTCGCATACGGGTTTTCAACCATTTCCGCATTACTCCAGTCAAAAGCCGTACCATCCGTCATTTCATAGGCACTTACCAGATTTTCTGTCGGACAAGTGGTAGTAGAACCATTGGTAACACCCATCGGAAAGTTGGCAGATTCAAAACTTGTACTTGCTCCCGTAGGACGGCACATGATAACTTCTTTACTTTGGTTATTGGTAGCACCGTATAAATTGGAATATTTCGCATCCAGGCTATATCCCAAAGTAGTTGACTCATTAATAAGATCATATGCTGCCTGAGCGGCATTCTTCCATTTCTGCGTATCATCGGCAGAATACAAAGGGCTGGCAAGATACAAGGATGCACGAGACTTCAATGCAAGAGCCATGCCTTTAGTGGCACGTTGCAAGTTACCTTCTCCACCAGGCATATTATTATAATTAGCAGGCAATTTGTTATTAGCCAAATCAGTACATTCACTGATGACGAAGTTCAGGATAGTAGCTGCATCCGAAGGTTCTGCTTCGTTGGCTTCTTCCTGTGTCAGTGTATTGGTTATCAGAGGTATATTCTGATAACGTTTCACCAGTTCAAAGTAATAGAATGCACGCAGGAAACGAACTTCATGCTCGTAATTCAGGTAACTTTTATAATCATCGGCAAAACCATCGGAATATTTCCATTCGTCGAATGTCAGTCCGACACAGTTTTCGAGATAAAAATTAGCATCATGGATAGCGTTGTAGTAAGTACCGAATACGTCATTGACCGTATAATTGGCTGACCACGTACCATTGACAAACCGTTGGATAGCAGATGATTCGTAAACATGGATAGCATCATCCGTAGCTGCGTCTTGCATAGCTCCTGATGTATTGCAGAAGTCATGCGGCAAATAACTATATACCTGTGTAGCCAGTTGTTTCACACGGTCCATGTTATCCAGAATTTGTTGCTTTGAATAGTAATCTGTTTCGCCGCAATCCATAAAATCACAAGCTGTGTACAGAGGAGCGGATGCAACCGCAAGCAACAAGGCAATATGTTTGATTTTAAAATACTTCATGTTCATTTTACTTTTTAGAATGATAAGTTAACACCAAAAGTATACTGAGTCATGGTCGGATGATTTGTTCCGATATTTTCAGGATCTAATACTTTAATCTTATCTACACAGAAAAGGTCGTGACCGCGTGCAAAGACTTTGGCACTTTTGATGAATTTACTCTTTCTCATCATTTCCTGTGAAAAATTGTAATAAAGTTCCAGTGTGCGCAATTTCATATAAGACGCATCAGCCACCCACAAGGAGTTAGTCGTATAGTTATTGGCAGAACCTTCTGAAGTCAGACGAGGATATTTAGCATTCGGAGTATCCGGAGTCCAACGGTTGTTATAATATTCGGTGGAGATAGTGCTGTTACTAATCAAAGGCCAATATACGCTTGAAGTGTTCAGAAGACGGCTCTGATTTCCCGTTCCCTGGAACAAGGCATAGATACCGAAACCTTTATATTCCAGATTCAAGTCGAATGAATAATAGATTTCTGGCATAGCACTGTATCCTAAAGCTACCTGATCATAAGCGTCGATAACTCCATCATTGTTCTGGTCTTTATACTTTAAATCACCCGGACGAACATCTGAAAGGTTCTGTTTGACACCGCGGTTGTCAATCTCTTCCTGACTCTGATAAATACCTTCCACTTCATAACCGAAGAATTGTCCCAAACGCTTGCCTGTACGCTTCAAGTAATCATGAGGACGGTATTCTTCGTTCTGGTTAATAATCTTGTTACGGTTAAAAGTCAGCATACCGCCAATCTGATAATTAAAATCACCAATTTTATCTGTCCAGCGTATGCTTGTTTCTACTCCATAGCTATTTACAACGCCATTATTGATTTTGGGAGCTGTCAAGCCAAATATAGAGGATACAGTATTATCTCCACTAACAAGAATATCCGTACGATGATCGTAAAAACCGTCAATGGTGACAGACAGTTTGTTGAAAGCCATGAAATCAAATCCTACATTCAATTTGTGGGACTTCTCGTAAGTCATATCGGTGATACCCAGTTGAGTGATTTTCAGACCACTAATACTCGCCGGATTTTTTCCGAAATAATAACTACCTCCTGTTCCGTACACATCAAGATAAAGATCAGTACCATAATCAGCACGTCCGGCGATACCGTAAGAAGCACGAAGTTTCAACAGGTTCAACCAATCATTTTTCAAAGCAGTTTCTTCTGACATAATCCATGCGGCACCCACTGAGGGGAAGATTCCCCATCTATGTCCCGGTTCCAGAATACTGGCGGCAGAACCGGATAAAGACGCATCCAGCACGTAACGGTGATCATACACATAGTGGGCCTGTGCCACTACATCCATAAATGCTTTCGAGTTATTCTGTCCCTTGGCATTCGTTTTATCCATATTGTATTGCAGGGTTGCGACCAGACTATGCTTATTCCAGTCCTTGGCATAGTTAGCATAAGCACCGAAGTTGAAATGATTGACTGAAGACCCGACACTCTTACTGAATGAAAGAGAACCTTCATTACGTATAGTGTTATAGGCAGTTTCTCCGGTTTCCCAATTCATCGTTGCCTGTTCATACCCGAAATTCATGGTATTGTTGTCCCAATAAGAAGCACTATTGTCCAAACCTACCTGAAAACCTGCCGACAATCCTTTCACAAGGGCACTTAAATCCTGATTCAGTTTCATATCAGCATACATATTACGGGTTTGAGAACGTGCATAGCCTCTACCGGAAATACTTGCAATCGGATTATTGGAATATACGGTTGTACCACCCCATACATTGTGAGACGTTTTTATAGGAAATGCTCCAGAGGGAACCTGATACAATGAACTAAAGATGTTTGATGTCGTTTCTCCCGGACGGTTATGTTCGGAAAAATTCCCAAACAGGTTCAGTTGTACAGTAGTCGTAGGACTGACAGTGATATCCAAATTGGTACGAATATTCAGTTTTGAGTATTTGAATTGGGTGGAGTAACCGTCATTATCGCTTGTTGGTTTCAATATACCATTGTCATTCAGATAATTCAACTGGGTAAAATAACGTACAAATTCTCCACCACCTCTTGCAGAGAAAGTTACATTATTTCCGTAGCTATGGTCGCGTAATGCTTCGTCCCACCAGTCTACATTCGGATACACATCCGGATTACTCTGAGTTCTGAAAGCTTCCAACTCTTTAGCCGAATAACGTGCCGATAATCCGTCATTGGTCAACCCTTCATTCAAAGCTTTAGCATAAGTGTATCCGTCAACAAATTCCGGCAGACGTTGTGGTGTAGCCATATTAAACTGGTAAGAGAAATTAATCTCCGGTTTGCCCGTCTTTCCACGTTTTGTTTTCACCAAAATAACACCGTTAGCTCCCTTCATTCCGTAGAGAGCCGTAGAAGCTGCATCTTTAAGAACAGTGACAGACTCTATTTCATCAGCACTTATTTGATCGAGTGAACGTTCAAAACCATCTACCAATACCAATGGTGTAGTAGAACTGCTGGTTCCATATCCGCGTACTCTCAATGTTGCAGCGTCATCCCAGGCATTACCGGAATTTTGCAGCACTTGCAATCCGGGAATCAAGCCATAAAGCATATTAGAGTTGTTGATACTCTTCTTATGCGAAAGTTCTTCCTCACTTGCTACCGCAGTTGCCGTAGTCGATTCTTTCAGATTGAAAGAAATGCCGCGTCCATACTCTATAGCCACTTTACTTTTGCGTGCAAACAAGCTGTCCTGTTCCTGGGCTACAATAGTTACCGGCGAACACAACATACACGCTACTAATAACTTGATACTTTTTCTCATGAGTATATTGTTATTTCTATTTTCTGTTAATATCATTTATTAATTATTCCCAACCCGGATTCTGAACGAGGCCATATCCTTTATTGACCTCTTTAGAAGGGAACGCACTCAGACACCATCTAGGTTCAAAACCACCATTCCACCATACGCGGGTGTATTTTGTCAGTTCAAACGGTACAAGCTTATATTCGCCTGTATCTTTATGTTTGTATACGTGCAAACCATGTAGCTTCCTTTCAAAGACATCATAAAGTTTCCAGCGAATTAAGTCAAAGAAGCGAACTTCCTCATACCCAAATTCACACGCACGTTCACGTAAGAGAGCTTCGCGGAATTCAGTCTGTCCCAATCCTTTTTTAAGTCCCGGCAAACTCACGCGGGCACGTACTTTATCAACAGCGTCATATGCCTGTGTATTCGGAGCACCGTAATATTCATTCAATGCTTCTGCATAACTAAGGTAAACTTCCGGCAATCGTAAAAATGGCCATTGAATAGGACGATTCTGCCAGGATGAGTTACGGTCTAATCCCCATTTACGACATGCCAACCCTGTTGCCAAGCTCAACTCATGCATTTGTCCGGCTTTCCAGTCTTGTCCTTGCGGATAATTTTCTCCATCAGGCTCTGTCAAGCCGGCTTTACGCCCGTTGAAATCATCACCATCAAGAATAAATGTTTCATACAGACGCGGGTCACGATTCAAAAAAGGATTCTTTGCATGATCCGGATTATTCCAGTCAAAATCTGTACCGTCCGACATCTGGAACATATCAAAATATTCTTTTGTAGGACAATAGCCGCCCCAACGGATAGAATTACTCATTACAGAGTTTTTGGACGGACTCAATATACCTCTTCTGACAGAAATCAATGTTTCCGTAGTTCCACGATCAAAATATCCGCTAGTAAACGCCTGACGTTCAGTTGATGTACCATTATCTCCGGATTCAACCAATTTATAATACCCGTTGGAATTAAGAGCCGTGAAAAACTCTTCGCAGGCATCAATGGCAAGTTTCCAACGTTCTTTATCATAATTACCGAACCAAGTCATTAATTGTTCGGAAGCTTCTCCGTTATAATAAGGTTCTGTGTTATTGAATAACGGACTGGCTACAAATAAAAGTACTCGTGCTTTCAACGCCATAGCACCGGCTTTACACATTCGCCCGTCCCAATTATCCAAATCCGCATCCGAAACCCGCCAAGGAAAGTCCGGACAGTTGATAGCTTCATTTAATAATCCTACAATGAAATCTACCGTTGCCTGCAATGTAGAACGTCCCGGAAGATTGGTATCTTCAGGATCGATAGCATGATCCACGATTGGCAAACCACCATAGTGACGTAACATATGAGAATAGTAGACAGCCACAATCATCTTAGCTTCAGCTTTCAGACGTGATTTCTCCACAGCATCCATATCCGGCACACGATCTACATTTTCGTAAAATAGCCAGGCATGACGAATAGCTCCCCACATCCCGCTTTCATTATTATTGAAACGGATTTTTGTCGCCATATATGTACTTCTGGGCGTATCTTCTATAGAAGCGTTATAGTTACCACTGTAATATACCTTCATTACACCTGAATAGCCTACATTATCGTAGTTCAAGTCTGTTAAACCTTCCAATGTTCCGAGCCACATTTGTGTCCAGTAACCGGAAGTTTCTATTCCATAAGGAAGTGACTGATAACTCTTCCACAAGATACGGCGCGCATATTCTGCCGAAGAGAATATGGTATCAATGGTAACATCTGAACTTGGCGGCTTCTGCAGGAATTTGTCACCGAATGCCAAATCCTCACAAGAAACAGTTGTAAACAGAGATCCCATCAAAAGGATAGCATATAATAGTTTTCTTAATGATCTCATGATTTTTATTAATTAATTGATTAGAAACCGACTTTCAATCCCACATTCACCACTTTAATCAATGGATAAGCTGTTCCACTCGGATCACTTTCAGGATCAGACACCTTGAAACTGTCGAAAGTTAACAGGTTATATCCGGACATGAAGATGCGAAGCGAACCGATATGTGCTTTCTTCAATAAAGAACTCGGGAATGAATATCCTACTTCAATATTCTTCAAACGAACATAAGAGGCATCTCTCAACCAAAGGTCAGAATCCTGATAGTTGTGAGATTTACTCTTGAATGAAAGTGACGGCGCTTTAGCCGAATTGCCTTTTTCCGGAGTCCAGGCATCTTCAATCATATACTTCATAACAGCTGAGTTATTACTTTCTCCGAAAGGAACACGGTACATAGAACTCAACAAGCGTGAAGTCTTGAAAGCCCCGGCCCACGTCATGCTAAAATCAAATCCTTTCCATGAGAAACCCATATTCATACCTGCTGTATACAAAGGATATTTTGGATAGCCGATGTCACGAACATCTTTTTCATCAATTTGTCCGTCACCGTTCAAATCCTTGTATTTCACGTCACCCGCAAGAGGAATATAACCCGAACCCTGGTTGGCAATACCATCTTCTTTACCTTTTAAGTTTTCATAGTTGGCCGCTTCTTCTGCTGTAAAATATCCGTCAAACACATAACCGAACTGTTGGCCTACCGGCTTACCTTCTGTTTGCATCCATTCATAAGGATAATGGATTTCATCAATGAATACGATTTTATTTTTAGCATATGAAAGGTTGGCTCCAATATAATAACGTACTTCGTTAATACGATCATCCCATTTCACATTAATTTCGTAACCTTTATTATCTACTTTACCGATATTGGCAATTGGAAGGCTGACAGCCAGATATCCGGGAGATACCGTACGAGACTTGAGGATATTTTTACGGTGTTCGATAAAGTAATCGAAGTTAACACTCAAATGATCTTTAAAGAATTTAGCATCAATACCATAGTTTTGCTTCTCTGATGTTTCCCATGTTACCTTCGGGTTACCTTTCTTAGATTCCGTAGCGCCCGCAATAAGAGTTGACGTATTGGTTCCGAAACTATAATTTCCCGAACTAATCAAATATTTATCAGGTAAATACAAGAAACGAGAATAATCACTTACACGGTCATTACCCACAATACCGTAGGAACCACGGAATTTTAAATAAGTAACGAATTTCTTAACCGGCCGGAAGAAATTTTCTTCAGATACAATCCAACCGATAGAGCCGGCAGGGAATAAACCGAAACGTTGTCCTTCTGCAAAGTTCTCGGAACCATTGTAACCAACACTCGCATCCAATAAGTATCTGGTCTTGTAGTCATAAGTGGCACGACCTACCAAACCAACGTAACTTCTCGGAATGCCAATGAATTCACTGGGACTGTTTCCTTCAAAAGGATAATAAGTCATGGATTGATTATACATAGCCAATGCTGAAACATGATGGTTACCAAAATCACGTTTGTAGTTAACGGCAGCTTCCAAATACCAGTTTCTTGACTGACCTGTACTTTCAGTGTATCCAAGTTTTTGATAGTCCTGTGTCTTCTTATAAATTAATTCACCATCAGTATTGTAAATGGCTTCATATTTATTGGCACGTCCTTCACGACGTTTGGTGATAGTAACTCCACTGTTATAAGCACCTTTTACATGAGCTTGTAAACCCTTAGTCAGGAAGTCGAGCTTTTGTTCTAATTTGAAATCAAAATTCAAGGTATTCTGTGTACGATTGTTGTATCCCTTACCATAATATACATTCAAACCATCTGCATAATTACCCACCGAGAAAAGGTCCTGATCGGAAACAATCCATTTTCCATCTACAACTCCGGCACCTGCAAACGGAACAGCCGTATAAATATCACGGAACAAATACTTAAGGTCTGTATACGTACCATTATTATAATTAGGCTCCTGTTTATCATTCAAATAACCACCTAAGTTAACTTGCATAGAGGTTGTTTTTGTCACATCAACATCCATATTAATACGATAATTATAACGGTTGTATTTAAAACCTTTATCATTATCATTTTCTTCGAAAGTATTGAATAAGCCGTTCTGAGTAAATACACCCAACGAAGCAAAATATTTCACTCTTTCGGAACCTCCCGATATATTAAAATTATGTTGTGTCTGTAAAGCTGAATTCTTTATCAACATATCTGTCCAGCTAGTACTCGGATATACTAACGGATCACTATTTGTACGGAACTTCTCTACAATATCCGAAGAGAATGCCAGTTGGTCTTCAGATACACCATCATGAAGTTGAGCGTTATTGTAGGCAGTAGCATATTCATAGCTGTTTGCAAATTCAGGTACACGCGACGGCATTTGCCACGCAAAAGTAGTAGAGAAATTGACTTTCGCTTTTCCTTGTGTACCGCGTTTGGTGGTAACCAGAATAACACCATTAGCACCACGCACACCAAATACAGCTGTAGCAGAAGCATCTTTCAAAACAGTAATACTTTCTACTTCATTCGGATCTAACTGGAAAAAGGAACGTTCCACACCGTCAACCAACATCAAGGGCTGTGATAAGTCGGCGCTTAATGAACCAACACCGCGTACATACAATGTAGCATCGTCAGCACCCGGCTGACCACTGGATTGTACACTGGCAAGACCAGTCACCTTACCAGTCAATGCATTAGCCATACTTGCAACCGGAGATTTCAGCAATTCTTCATTATTAATAGAAGAAAGAGCACCGGTAACAGTTACTTTTTTTTGTGAACCATATGCAATAACCTGCACTTCCTGAAGTTCCTGAACATTCTCATTTAAATGTATCTTCAAGTTTCTTTCTCCTTTATAATGGATTTCTTTATTTTCATATCCAATATAAGAAACCAT